>OFGL01000919.1_pt1 | contig 20787 bp, 22 predicted proteins | sample 1521801 | NCBI WGS metagenome assembly OFGL01 (sample SAMEA3504085, study PRJEB24116) | mouse gut metagenome | biome: mouse gut; feature: mouse-associated habitat; material: faeces | place: Denmark | collected 2011 | reverse complement strand
AATCCTGCAGCCCATGATATCCTCCCAGTCTTCCGAATCATAGTCAACATGAAGCTGCAGACGCTCGCCGAACCTGTATTTCTGGATCAGAAAATAAGTCTCGCAGTTGTCCAGTTCATCCTGCACGGTCACCAGGTTCTCCACGTTGGTAATCGTGTAGCGGAAAAACTTGGCCAGCGCTTCCGTCATGTCAGCCACGCCGGAAAGGCCCGCAATCAAAGCCTCTCCCCGGATGCTCTCCAGCGTATTATAGAGAAAATGGGGGTTGATCTGGTTCTGCAGCGCCAGATACTGCGCCTGTCTTTTATTCAAGTCAATCATCTTTGGAGAACGTAGGATTTTTTCGATCTCGTCCATCTGTCTTTTCATGGACGGGCTTTGAAACACTTCCGCGAAATCCCGGCTCTCCGTCAGATACCCTTCCAGAAAACGCCGCACCAGAAGCTCAGAACGCCTGTAAGGCAAGACCACGCCAAACCACACGACCAGAAAATACAACAGTGCAATCAGCACATGAATGCACGCCCGGAACATGGTTTCTTCCCCGCGCAGCTCAAGCAGCACGTTCCGAACGGCTTCCTCCGCAAAGTAGAGGAATATGATGACCGCAATCAGAAAAATCCTGTTTGATATATACTTTAACCGATACTCTTCTCTCATCCGGCGTTTCTCCTATCCGTACATCTTCCGATAAACCGTGGGCTTAACCCCCGTTGTCTTCTCAAAAGTGTGGGTAAAGTGCTTCAGGTCATTATAACCTACCTGCTGGCAGATTTTCGACACCGGGATATTGGTCTCCCGCAGCAGGATTTTCGCCTGTTCCATGCGGACACCAATCAGATACTTGGCGAATCCCTCTCCCTCCACTTTCTTGAAAAGCACGCTGAAATAGGCCGCGCTCAGGCCCACTGCGCCGCTCACTTCCTCCTGAGTGATGGGTTCGCTGTAATGGTTCTGGATATACTGCTTCGCCATTCGGATGGGGCGCACCGTGTCCGCCTCATGCTTCCGGCTCATTTCCTCCACATACTCCTTCTGCAAAGAAGTCAGTCTGGCAAGCAGTTCATCCATACTGCCGCACACAGAGCTCCGCTCCTCAAAATCCTTAAGTGTCTCCGCCCTGTTTTTGACGTCCACCTGGCTCAAAAAGAGACGCGCTGCGGAATAAATCAGCTCCCTCACCTCAAAACCCTTGACGTCCCGCACTTCCAGTATCGTCTGCCGCATCTGTGCGGCCGCTTCCTCCGACTCCTCCACACTCATCACCTCAATGGCATGAACAATCTGTCTCACATATTTCTCCAAAATATTCTGTTCATGGATCGCAGACGCTGCCGGCACACGCTCCAGAAGCTTTCCCGTCCCTTTAAGGAGCCTGTCTTCTATGATAAGAGACGCCTGCGAGACAGACTCCGGCAGCCCGCCCGGATCTTTCGCCGCGCTCGCCAGAGCCGCCGTAAACATGACCGGCCCAAAGATCCCTTTTTCGCTTTCGAGCTGATTCAGACAGTCCCGGAAAATCCGTCGTATCTCTTCCGTCCTCTCACTTTCATAATTTAAAAAACCGATGCATCCCGTTCCCTTGATCCCTGCCACAAACTCGATACACCTGGAACGGAAACTGTTCTCCAAAAGGCCCTGCACTTTCCCAAGAATGAGATCCATGCCGGCCCTGCTGATCTCCCCCTCACAGTCCACCTTTACGAGAAACCCTTGAAAAATGCCCTCCCCCGCATGAAGATAATATTTCTCCCGCAGCTCTTCCAGGGAGGGGTTCCATGCACTTTCCTCCGTCAGACGGCTTAAGAAATTCATACGGAAAAGGCGGATGTCGGCTTCACTTTTCTGCCATATCCGCTGCTGATCCTCCTCCATCCTTCTCCTGCTGCGTATCTTCTCTCCCAGCTTCCGCAGTGTGCCTGTCAGCTCTTCCTTGTTGATCGGTTTTAGCAAATAGTCCCCCACGCCGAATTTGATGGCCGTCTGCGCGTAGGCAAAATGGGCGTACCCGCTGATAATGATAATTTCCAGGTTTTCTTCGCTTTCTTTTACCTTCTCTATCAGTTCCAGACCGCTGTAGCCCGGCATTCTGATGTCAGTGATCAGAATATCGGGCCTTAAGCTTTTTACAAGTTCGCAGGCTTCCAATCCGTTGTGGGCAACCCCCACAACCTTCATCTGAAGCGCATCACAGTCTATCAGCGCCTCAATGAGCTGACAGATGCGCTCCTCATCGTCCGCGATCATAACTTTTAACGTTTCTATCCCCATCTCCTATTCCTTCCCGCATCATACTGCCAAGAAAACCGCCGGAAACTCCGACGGTTTTCTCTGTGATATTGTATCACAATCATGTCTGCTTTCATATGACGAAGTCAGTTGTGAATTGTTTTCTTTGCGTTTTATTTTGTGAGTACAGATACGCCCGTGTCCTGTACAGCCCCGCCAAGGCTTTCACCTTCCAACGCTTTCACGCACGCTTCTACGCCCATAGCGCCCATCTGATCTGGGTTCTGCGCCATCGTGCAGAGCAGGTGGCCGTCACTGATCAGGTTCATAATCGCATCGGACTTATCGAAGCCTACGCCGATGATATCTGCGTTTCCGCCCGCTTTGATGGCATTGCCGGCACCCGTGGTAGAACCTTCGTTACATCCGAAAATGCCAACTACGCCCTGAGTGATATAGTTTTCCGCAATGCTCTGGGACTTCGCCGCATCGCCTTCGCCATACTGGGTCTCCATAAGGGTAAATCCGGTTCCCTCAAATGCGGAACGGAAGCCTTCCTCACGCATTACGCAGGAGTCTGTCGCTGCATTTACGTTGATGATACCGATGTCGCCGGAAGTAGTTCCTGCCGCCTCAAGCGCCTTGATCATCTCCTCGCCTGCAGTCTTGCCCGCCGCCTTATTGTCCGTGGAGAACGTTGCCTCTGCATCCACATTAGCCGGAGAATCCACATATACAATCTTCACGCCTGCTGCCGCCGCCTCGTTCAATGCGGAAGAAATTGCGTCGGGACCGTTTGCCGCTACCATGATTGCATGGTAGCAGCCTGCCACTGCATTGTTTACACACTCAATCTGCTGTGCGTCATCCTTCGTGTTGGGAGCCATGAAGGTCACGCTCACGCCAAGCTCCGCTGCTTTTGCCTGTGCACCCTCGTTCAGGGTTACCCAGTGCTGGTCGATAGAGTCCATTGTGATCAGTGCAATCTTCCACTCCTGGCTTGCCGCCGCGCCTTTGTTCATTGCGGGATCCGCTCCGCCTGCGCCAAGAGCCGCCACATTAATTACGGATACACCTGTATCTGTCACCTTACCGCCAAGGCTCTCGCCGTTTACTGCCGCAACTGCCGCTTTCACGCCTTCATATCCCATCACATCGGGATTCTGTGCCATCGTGCAAAGCAGATGACCGTCTTTGATCAGATTCTGGATCGCATCAGACTTGTCGAAACCTACGCCGACAATGCCGGAATTACCTGCTGCCTTGATCGCATTTCCTGTACCGGTTGTGGAGCCTTCGTTACAGCCGAAGATTCCTACCACACCCTGGGTAATATAATTCTCTGCGATACTCTGAGATTTCGCAGCATCGCCTTCGCCGTACTGCGTCTCTAAGAGGTTGAAGCCGCTGCCCTCAAATGCTGCGCGGAAGCCTTCTTCACGCATCACGCAGGAGTCGGTTGCCGCATTTACGTTAACGATACCGATGTCACGCCTGCCGCCTCCAGGGCCTTGATCATCTCCTGACCCGCCGTTGTACCGGCCGCTTTGTTATCTGTGGAGAAGGTCGCCTCCGCGTCCACGTTTGCCGGAGAATCCACATACACGAGCTTCACGCCTGCGGAAGCTGCTTCCTTCAGAGCGGAAGAAATCGCGTCAGGACCGTTGGCTGCTACGATGATTGCCTTGTAGCCGCCTGCCACCGCATTGTTCACGCATTCGATCTGCTGTGCGTCGTCCTTTGTGTTGGGGGCAAGAAAATCCACAGTCACGCCAAGCTCAGATGCCGCCTGCTGTGCGCCCTCATTCAAGGTCACCCAGTGCTGGTCGATGGAATCCATCGTGATCAGAGCTACTTTTACATCACCGCCGGAAGCTGCAGGAGCTTCTTCTGCCGGTGCATCCGTTCCTGTTGTCTCCGCACCTGTCTCTTTCGCGTTGCCACCACATCCTGTTAAGGAAGCCGCTGCCAGTGTCATACAGCAGAGCATAGCCAATAATTTCTTTTTCATACTTTATCCTCCTTTTTGATCTATCGCTATCCGCTTACGCGGTATCAGCCTTTTTTCTTCTTTGTAAACTGTCCGCTTCTGAGCACGATATCCAAAAGCACTGCCACCACTACGATGATACCGATCACAAGACGCTGGATACCTACCTGTGCGCCGATCATGTTAAGACCATTCTCCAGCGTCTGCCATACTGCAGAACCCGCCAGCGTGCCGAGCAGAATACCTGTGCCGCCCAGAGGTGATACGCCGCCGATTACACCTGCAGCCACGCCATACATCTCATACATGTTTCCGGCTTCCATATTACCCATGCCCGCCTGTGCACAAAGGATCAGTCCTACCACCCAGGAGCACACCGCGCTGACCAGATAGGTCTTTGTCGTGGTCGCCACCACGTTGACGCCGGAGAGTTTCGCCGCGTCAATATTGGAGCCGATGGCGTATATATGCCTTCCCGTCCTTGTCTTTGACAGCAGGAAGAAGAAGATGACAAACATGATAATCGCAATCCAGAAGGTGTTATAAATACCTGCGGTAGTTCCATAGTAGAAGAAGTTCTGGAACGCATCGCCGGTCTCCTTACCGACGCCGGTAGCAATGGCATCCGTGTTGCGGTTGTTATTCACCATATAGGCGATGCCGCGGCCGACGAACATGGTGCCCAGCGTTGCAATGAAGGGCGGCAGTTTGAACTTACCTACCAGTATGCCGTTAATCACACCGATCACCAGACAGCAGAGCAGGGCAACCAGGACCGCCGCAAACGGGTTTACGCCAAATGTCATCAGCGTTGCCGAGATCATCGCGCTCATCGCCACCATAGAACCGATGGAGAGGTCAATATTTCCCGTAATCAGCACATAACTCTGTGCGATACCGATGAGCAGATATTTTGACATGGAACGCAGCAGGTTCAGAATATTGTTGCTGGAAAAGACGGCCGGGTTAATCAATCCGAACGCCACATAAATGATAATCAGCCCGACGAAAGCAGTGAGCGCCGCGCCCATGCCCTTGACCGCCAAAAGCTTTTTGATAGGACTTTTGTTATTCATCTTATACTTCCTCCTTGCCGCTGCGGCTGTTTATTTTCTTATCCTCAAAGGTGGTTGCCAGCGTCAGAATCTCGTTCTGTGTCGTATTCCTCGCCATAACCTCCCCCGTAATTCTGCCGTCGCACATTACAATGATCCGATCCGCAATGCCCATGACCTCAGGCATCTCCGAGGAGACAAACATCACGGCAATCCCCTGCTTTTTCAGCTCATTCATCAGGTTATAAATTTCCACCTTGGCGCCCACATCAATCCCTCTTGTCGGCTCATCAAAGATGACCACCCTGGAATCTCTGGCCAGCCATTTGCCAACCACGACCTTCTGCTGGTTTCCGCCGGAGAGATTGCCGGAATCCACTTCCACGTCCGGGGTTTTTATCTTCAGATCCGCCACCGCTTTTTCGCACAGCGCATCTTCCTTTCTGCCGTTCACCACGCCAAGCTTATTGCAGACAATATCCAGATTCGGCAGCGTCAGATTATGCCGGATGCTGAGTTTCGTACACAGGCCGTCCTTTTTCCGATCCTCCGGCGCAAGCACAACCCCGTTTCTGATGGCATCCATAGGGCATTTGATCTCGACCTTCTTATCATCCACATATATTTCACCGCTCTCCTTCGGATCTACCCCGAAGATCACCCGTGTGGTCTCCGTCCGTCCCGCTCCCATCAGCCCGGCAAAACCTACGATTTCACCTTCATAAACCGTAAAGTTAATGTCCCGCACCATCCTTCCGGCGTTCAGATGTTTCACCTCAAACACTTTCTTCCCCTTCTTGCACTCCACTCGGGGGAATTTTTCCTTGATTTCACGGCCTACCATGTGGCTGATGATCTGCTCCATAGAAACGTCCCCGAAATTCATGCTGGTAATATACTGACCGTCCCGCATGATGGTCACCCTGTCCACAATATGCTGCAGTTCCTCCAGACGGTGTGATATGTATACGATGCCTTTTCCCTCGGATTTCAGCTTCCTGATGATACGGAAAAGATCCTCTATCTCTCTGGCTGTCAGGGAAGAAGTCGGTTCATCCATGATCAGGATCTTAGCATTGATCGAGAGCGCTTTTGCAATCTCCACCATCTGCTGTTTCGACACGGGAAGCTCTCCCACGGTTTCTTTCGGATCAATATCAATCTTCAGATCATCCAGAATCCGTTTTGCCTCCTGCTCCATCTTCGTATTGTTCAGCGCAAAGCGGCCGCTGATCTCACGTCCCAGAAACATGTTTTCCGCCACAGAAAGGTGCCGGCACATGTTAAGCTCCTGGTGGATGATCGCAACTCCCACTTCCTGGGCCTGTTTCGGCGTCAGATCCCCGTACTCTTTTCCGAAAATCTTCAGGGAACCGTCATCTCTCGTATAAACGCCGCTCAGGACTTTCATCAATGTTGATTTTCCCGCCCCGTTTTCTCCAAGCAGCGCCATAACTTCCCCTGAGCGCAATTCAAAGTTAACATGATCCAACGCTTTTACGCCTGGAAATGTTTTACATATGTTTTCCATAGAGACGATTACTTCATTCATGCTCTAACCCCCTGTTCCCTTCTATGTTATCAGTATAGCAGAATCCCGTTTTTACAAAAGGGTGGGGGATTTTCGTTTTGTGGGGGTTTTTTTATGCAATTTTAGTATTTCGGATAAAAATGAAGAATTTAGACAAGAAGTATTGCACAGGAACTTAATGAATATTACAATTTTGAGAGACACATTGCACAAATCCGTGCGCGGACACGGCACTCCTTTCCGCGTGATCCGCGCCGAACCGGGGTTCACACTGCACAGGGGCGCCGCATCAGAAGTGCACCCCTAAAAGCTGTATCAGCGCGCCGCCGGCCACGCCGAGCACATACAAAAGCCCGAATATGCGCAGACTTTCCATCCTGTCCTCGTTCACTCTCAGCAGCACCAGAAATCCCACGCCCGAACCCGACAGCAGGCCGGCCATCAGCGCACCCGCACCCAGCACACCGCCCAGGTAAAGCTGGGTGAGCACCACGGAGGACGCACAGTTCGGAATCATACCCACAAGAGCCGAAACAAACAGACTGAGTGCAGGCTTATTCAAAACCACAGCCGCAAGCGTCTCCTCCCCGGTCAGCGCGATCACAAAGTTCAGAACGAGCGAGACCAGTATTATATACAGGAAGATTTTCCATGTATGATTGAAAGCCGACCACCAGATTCCTCTTTCACAGTGGCAGTGCTGCCGCTCGCACAGGTGCTCGATCTGCGGTTCCTCCTTACGCTGAAGCAGCGCGTCCACAAGAAACCCGGCCGCAATCGCGAAAAGCACTTTGAGCAGAAGAATCTTTCCGATCATGGAAACGCCCACATTTTCGGAAATCATAATAGGCAGCATTTCGTCGGAAGTAGATAGAAACACCGCCGTCAGCGTTCCCACCGTCACAATCCTGCCCGCATAGAGATTCGCGGCAGCCGCAGAAAACCCGCACTGCGGAAAAACGCCAAGAATACCGCCGATTGCAGGACCGGCCTTTCCCGATTTTCTGACAACCGCCTGCATTTTCCCTCCTGTCCAATGCTCCAGACACTCCATTGCCAGATAGGTCAGAAACAGAAACGGCAAAAGCCTGAGACCATCTATATAGGTATCATATAGCACATCCAAAATCATTTTTGCTTTTTCCTCCATATTGTTTATACCGCACTTCAAAAGCATAGCGAAAGTTACCGAGTTTATAATACCATTCTTTGAAAAAAAAGCAAGTGCGGGTAATTTTGCACAAAAACCACAATTTCTTCTCTTTTCACCAAATTTCCGCGAAATAGTAATTGATTCTTTGGAGAAAATGTACTAGTATAGAATTGTGTATTTTAATGAGGGAGGTTCGGAATGGAAGGCTTAAAAAATATCATGGAGGATGCCGTGGAATACCAGTTGAATAAACTGCTGCCCACGATGCCCGAAGTTTGTTCCTGTGATAACTGCAAGTTGGACATGATGTCCTATGCCTTGAACAGACTTTCGCCCCAGTATGTGCGTACAGATACCGGCGCACTTTTCCAGAAATTAAACAACTATCAACCACAGGCTGAGGTAGAGATTCTGACTACCGTGATGTCCGCGATCAATAAAATCGGCTCACATCCGCAGCATGACTGATTTGATCTGGCCCATAAGTCAAAACCGGGTGTACAAGCACCCGGTTTCTTTATGCCATCTATCCTTTAGTTTTCCACGATCTCAATTTCTACTTCTCTTTCTTCCCTTGTTTCATAATAATAAATACTTAGTTCCACCTCTTCCCGAAGCCGCTCCTCATAGTCCTCCTTCGTCGTCACTGAGAAATCGTCCACTTCCCCGTTCCATCTGCACGCCACCAGATACGACGCACCGTCCTCCCCGACAAACAGTACATCAACCAGCCTGCTCACCATTTCATCCGTAACGTTCACCCTATAATAACTCTTCACTTCTTTATAGCTTTCCCGGATTTTCAGCTTTTCCTCCAAAAAGTCCTGCGCCTGCCTCTTGATATTGGCAATTTTTCCCGACGCCTCTGAAACAGCGGGTCTGACCGCCTCGGCTTCCTGGATATCGTGGCTGTACGACAGGGAACGCAATGTGCCGTCCAGCGCGTCAATATGGAAATAATAATATCGGTAATTTCCATAATCGCTCCAGTTCACACAGTATGTGTTTGCATCGATTACCGGTTCCACAGCAGACTCATTATAATAGTGATTTAACTCCATGCCGCTCCCGTCAAGCCCGAACACCTGCTGCAAATATCCTGTCGCAGTCTCCACCGCCTGCTCTTCCGTAATGCCGCCGGATGCAACCACCTCTTTGATCTGCCCTTTCTCCGCCGCCTCTCTCTCGGCTATTTCTTCGGCACGCTGCTCCTGCAGAGCATAATCCTGCTTTCTCTCAAAATCAATCTTTTGAAGAATCTCTTCGTCCGTCAATTCCCTGTTCGCCGGCAGATAAAAGACGCCCGTAGTCGTCAGAAAACAAAACTCATGCTCTTTTGCCTCCTCCTCGCTGTCCACCAGTGTCAGCTCGCCTGTCGGAAAAAGGCCGTTCATATACTTCGCATAGAGGCTGCCCCTGCGTTCCTTTTCCCCCTCTGTGTACTCTCTTGAGGAACTGTTCGCCTCGGTCTGCTGTTCCTGTATCTGATTGGTAATCCGGGCAACCTCATCCTTCGGCAGACTCTCCATCCGCTCCTGCAGCAGGGAATTTACCACCGCACGCACGGGCACGCTGAGAATCCCTACTGTCACAATGCAGACGGCCACAGCTGCGGCCGGCCGCAGAATTTCCGCATATCTGTGTGTCTTTTTCTTCGCCCGTATTTCCAAAATCATCTGCTCCTGTTTTTCTTTGTCAAAATCTATCCCGTTCACGGCATTCCTCAAATCTGTTATATTCATATGTTCTCATCCTTTCTTTGCACTTGACCCTGTCCCTTTCCCTCCGCAGCGCACGTCACTCTTCCTCCAGCCGCAGGCGCAACAGTTTCCGCCCTCTCTGCAAACGCTTTTTCACTGCATTGACAGAGATGCCGAGTATTTGCGCTGCCTCTGCGGTTTTATATCCTTCTATATAATGCAGATACACCGCCGCCTTCACAGGAAGCGGCAAGGCAGCCAGTTCCGCCAGCGCCTGGCTGTATTCGGGGTTTTCATAGCTTGCCGTGATCTCGTCAATCGCCACCTGCGGATGCCTCATCTGAAACCGCCGCATATCGCGGCAGCGGTTCTGCGCCACTTTAATCAGCCATGCCTTTTCATGTTCCCCGTCCCGAAATTCCTTTCTGCATTCCAGATATCTGCAGATCGTATCCTGCACCGCATCCTGCGCGTCCGCCTCGTTGCCGAGCATAACCACACAGATCCTGTAGAGCATGGGACTGTATTTTGTCACTGCTTCCTCTATTGTCATAAATTTTCACCTTTCCCAATCCATGGATCGTTTTTGAAGCTTCTACTTATAACACGCTGCCGCCCGCCAAAAGGTGCCACGGAGTAAATGCCTGCGGAATTAACTCCCGGAACCGGCTTCGCGGTCTCGCAATTTCCTATATTAGAAACACAGAATCCCGTAAAATTCAAGGGTTTTTCCTTTAAATGTAGGAATACTCACGAAATAAACAACATCTTTTTACTTCCCGATGCTACCTACCGCCTTTTACTGCGTCCGGTCTTTTTCTCCAAAATATAATTTGCCGCTGCGCCAACGAAACAAGCAATAATCAGCGCAAAAACAATAAACGCCAGTCCTCCGTACTTAAACAGAATGACCAGCGCTATAGCCAGAACCACTATGCAAGCCAGGCACAGCAGCAAAACCGGCAGGCAGCCTCTCATCACTTGCTCTCTGTCTTATTGTACTGCGCCGCACTGATTCCCAGGATTACGCCCAGGAACGTGTCCACTGCCGTGATGGTGCCCACCACCTGCTCCCCGCAGGGCAGCCCCCAGATTCCAGCCAGCGCAAAATATAAGGTGCCCGCCGCCGGAAGGAGATACTGTGCGATCCATTTCAAAGTGTCGTAGGTTTTGTTACTCATCTTCATGATTTACTTCCTCCTTGTATTGTGATTTGTGTATGGGTAATTTGTTTACCTCGTTCATAATACGTTTTGCGGAGCCGTTCCCGCCCATCTTCTCATACGGCTTATAGAGATACTCATAGAGATTTTCGTATTCATCGGAAGTGATCCACCCCCGGTCAATATACGACATCCCCAGGTACATGATCCGGTCATGCCCCAGACCTATCAGCATCTCAGTCTTTACGTCTTTTTTCTCTGCTCTTTTGGCGATATAAGCCCACAGCCCAGAAGACGCAAGAACTGAGCTAAAAACTGTCAGCAGTATCTGCATCCAGCCATCCATCTACATTACCTCCTTCAGTTTTTTGTGGCAACTTATCAGTCACGACCATCTTTTTCTTGACAATCGTAATGGCCTTGTCAAACAGTTCCTCATACAGGCTGATCAAATTTTGCCGCTGTTGTCTCGACAATAATTTATAAAAGCTGCCCATCCAGCTGCGGAACATATTCTCCACATGCTCATACAGGATTTCTCCGTTCTGGACTTTGACAGCCAGTTTTTTCAGTTTCCTCCTCATCGTGGTAACACGAGTTGGATTAATCCGCTTAACGATTTTACCGTCTTTCGTAAGACTGTAGCGGATCTGTAAATATTTATAGGTACTCGAAATCTTCACAATCCGGGTCTTTTTCATGTTGATATGAATGCCAAGCTCTTTCGCAATCACACAAATGTTTTCCAGCAAATCCAGCAATTCTTCCTTGCTCGGATTCATGATGTACCAGTCGTCCATATATCGCCCGTAAAACTTCTGCTGCCTGACATACTTCACATAATTGTCGATACGGTACGGATAATAGATGCCGATAATCTGGGAAAGCTGGTCTCCGATATTAACCGATTTATACATCCATTTCTCACCAGTCAACAGATTCTTCGGAACATTCCGGTAATCAAGCTTGTTGAACGTATCCTCCATGCAGGACGCATATTCCTCGTCCGACATATAAGAAACGTCAATCTTGAAACCGTCAAATATAAGAGTGAGCAGCCAGTCGATGAATTCGTCATCATCAAACAGTTTAAGCAGCTCCCTTTTGGCGATCTCATGTATGATGTTGTCGTAGAACTTGGAAAAATCCCCGAATAGTATCCATCCCTCGTTACCGTACATCTTATAGTAACGGCGGAGATGGACCTCGAAACGATCCCTTTGATGCGAAATGCCTCTTCCCTTGATGGAAGCACCGTTGCCATAAATGATATGCTTACGGACTTCCGGGAGAAAAATTTCATCGCATAAGACGTGCCGTACAATCCGGTCACGGATACAGATGCTCGTAATAGGCCTGACCCGGCCTCTTTCGGACAGCGAGAACTCCTCAGCCGGTCCATTTTGAAGTGTACGGTTGAGAAGGTCATCCTGTATGGCAATAAGATACCGCAGGAAGTTTATCATGAACTTCTGGGTAGTCTCCTTCCATTTGCTGCCCTTAATCGAGGCCTTGTAAGCCTTATACAAGTTGTTAGCGTCACAGACTATCTCCTCATACGTCATAAGATTATTCACCGTTATAGCAATACTTACCGTAGTAAATTGCGTCCGGCTTTGCTATTTATCCTTGATGGAAAGGACAACATCTCCTTCTCTGTTGGTTAGGCAGAGAATCCGGACGAACCCCGTTAGAGTTCGACGCGTTGTTGTAGTTCGTATTGCCATTGTTGTTCACATTAGCGAAATTCGTCCCAGAAACGACGCAAAATTAGATGTTGCCCTGCTGCACGTATGACTTGATTTTGTTGTCCCGCTGACGCCACTTCTTTATCAAACCGATTTCTCGGTCGATAGCTTTTACATACCTGCCATAAACATTCAGGTCCACCTCAAAGGTCTCCACAACACGCTGCAGTTCCTTGATGATCTGCTCGCAGTTTACGATGGCCGAGGACTGGTAGTCCCTCCGCGTTTCATATTCCCTCATGGTAGTCGGATAGATGCTGTTAGCAGCCCTGACATTATTAGTCATAAGCGTTGCCAGATGATCGATTTCCTTCTTATGGGTCAACATCAGATAGCGGTATTTTCCGAAATCCTCCGTATCATCCTTTCCATAAGCATAACGGAGCTGGACGAAATGCTCCAGGTCTTTCACCCCAAAGTTTCTCTGCATGAACTCCCGCAGCATGTTGTGTAATTCCGTAGAGTACGTGATGGGCTCGAACTTTGACTCTGTCCGGTCACTTACCAGGACACTCATCAGTACTTCTTGCCAGTGATTTCCTGGAATTCTGCCTCGGTAATCCAGCCCATCTTTACGGCGTTACGGACGCGGGTCTCCTCCCACATCTTCATATCGTAGTAGCGCTTTACTTTCTGGTAATTCTTGCTATGTTCCATGGTGTTCCTCCTTCTTTTAATCTTCTTTCTCTTAGATCTCCACGCCGGCCATCATTGCGACATACTCGATGTCGGACTGCATTTTGATCTGTTTCAGTTCTGCGGCGGTCAGATCACGGAGAACAAACCAATACTCGTCTCCAACAGGAGTAATCTGTACCAGTTCCATGTTCTCATGAAACTCGTCATTCTCTCCGTCATTGATAACAACAGCAGAACAGTTGCCCTCAAAAGTTTCTGCGGCCACAGGCGTATCGGAAATGAAATTGTTTCCATTGAGCCGCAGGTTCCTGATCTCTGTTCCGTCAGCAAGGGTTATCTTATAGATTTTCTCATCCATTTCTATCGTTCCTTTCTTTTTTAACATACTTTTTAGTCACCTACATACGGTTTCAGCCGGGGGCACAAGGCCCCCAAATCGCCTAACCAATAACACCGAAGACAGGACGAACCCCGTTCGAGCCCGACGCGCCGTCGCCGCCCGCATGGCCACCGTTGCCCACATCAGCGAAACCCGCCCCAGAAACGACGTCTCTCAGCCAATACCAATACCTGCCCGGATTGATGTACCTCGGATGCGCAGCCATGAGCGCAAGCTGAGTCTTGTCGATTGTGTAACGGTTTGGCACGAAAGATCTGTCTCCTGCCGGAGTAAACACGAGGCTGCCATACATCATGATCTCATTAGGCAGTTCAACCTTGGAATCGTACCAGGCGCCTGCGGACGGATAGCCATTGCTCACGGCATTCGTCAGATACTCACGATGCTTCAAAATTGCGGTCTCGCCAAATGCGGCATACACCAGGGTCTTGGCATTTTCCAGATTCTCCGTGTACATCTTAGAGCCAACATAGCCGCCAGTCGTGATGTTCGTCTCGTTCATCTGCGCTGTGTACAGCTGGGAATCGGGCATAACTACCAGATGATGGGTCGTGCAAGCCGTATCACCGCTATTCCACCAGTAATCCATGTCCACGATTCTCCAGACTCTACCGCCGATCTCCCAGTAATCACCCAGGAAGAACCCCTTGAATGTGCCGTTAGCAATGTTGGTCTTCTGTTCGGAAGTCAGAGCCGCTCCCAGATTCTTGCCGCGGAACGTGTTCTTACGAACCTCCAAAGGGGCGCAGGCATCCAGAATAGCCCACAAAGCGTCATCCACTGTGATCCCCTTGTTTCCTGCGGATGTGTTGACCATAAGCTTGTCTGTCTTAGCGACAGCCGTAGACTGAGTCAGATCGGCCACGTTCATCACTGTTAAGTAATCCTTAGCGTTGCCTGCCTCAGCCAGAGCTTTCAGCAAGTCTTTTGCCAAAATTGTCTTTGTGCCGCCAGCGCCGTCTACCAAAAGAACGTTATCCGCCGACAGAGTTGAGACTAAAGCATAATCCGTAATTTTCATGTTTCGTTTACCTCCTAATGGTTTTATTTTTTTACAAATACAGCCAGAGAACGGATCGGATTATTTCCGCTATCAAGTATTTGTTCTGTGGAATAGCCCCGAGTGTCAAATTTTCGGTCATTGCTGTCCTTGACATCATCCCTCTCGGAGTCGAGGAGAACATATCTCCCCTTGTTACCGTTGTGGTTATCTCTTAGCCAACTGTCTACCTGGAAGCTATCAGGAATACCCTCCAAGAATTTCGCCAGCAGTCCGTTGTATTCTCTGCTTTGCAACGGATCGCCGACATTGTCCTGTACCGACTCTTTTTTTGAGTCCAAAATGGTTTGCAGATACACAAATGTATTGTCGAACATAGCAGCCTCCTTTCATTACATAGCCAGCTTAGCTACTCCTGTGATAGATTCGCCAAAACTGTCGAGGAGGTCTTCGGTACGTTTCGTAATAGTTTCAACCTGCTCATATTCGCTGAGCAGCCATGAGCCGCCATCGGAAATAGTTTGATAGAAAGCGTGGTCGAGAACCAAATTAAGAATGGTTTCCTGAAGTGCTTTTACCTGTTCATTGAGACTTACCACCTCTTTATAAAGGTCTACATCTTTTACAGCAACGAACTCCACAACCTTAGACTGGACGTCTCTTTCTTCGGAATCCTGAAGATTTTGATTGTCCGAATCTGTAACAAATTCAAAGATGGAATGTTCGTCCCTCAGATTCTCTTTGAATCCCGTATAGTCCGTCTCGAACTTTTCCTGTCCTTCGACTGTGGCAAACTCGACAATCTTTGTCTTTATCTTATCCTGCCCGTTATCAAGGACATCCCCGTTCTCCTCGGATGCATAATCGTAAATGGAATGGTCAGTGGCTAAATCAGACTTAAAAATTTCCAGCTCGTCAATCCGCTTCTCCAAATCAGCCAGCTTGGCAGCAAACGCCGAAACATCCACGGAATCAAGAACTTCCCTTATCGAATCCCACCAGTTCATGAAATCTGTATTCAGATTGTCTTTCCAAGCATTGTAATCTGTCTGATTGGTGTTTACGTATTCCTCAAACCAAGTCTGCCACAGGACTTTCCATTCCTCAGCAGTCCGCTCTATTTCACCGGAATGGGTATTGTAGAAATCTTCCCATTGCTTTTCCCAGTTAAGATAAGTCTGCTGAATCTCGGCGGTTTGTCCCGCATACCAGATACGCCACTGCTCTTTCCAAAAGGCATTTGTTTTGTTCATATCAGCAGTTTCGTTCTCATAGAAGACCCGCCACTGATCCGCCCATTGTTTAACAAGATCGTCAATGCTCATCTTATCAAGCGGTGCCGTAACAAACGGACAGTCACTGGTTCCGACCTTGTTGGTGATATCAGCAGTACGAATGGAAGTCACTCCTGCGGCAACTTTGATATAAGCTAATGGATACTGCCAACGGTTCTTCTCTTTGAGCATCGCCGGCGGCTTAGCATTCTTCGAGGTCGGTGTCCCTTTAACGATTTTGATTGCGTTGATTCTTCCTTCTTCGCGGGCATCCACTTCCAAGACAACGGCGTCAACACGGTCAAGAATCACTTCTGACTGCGGTACCGTAAGCGGAAGAATCGAGTCGTTATAAGTCCAAGTGTGGTTAAACCAGGCGCGGCCTGTCCCGACACTGATCATCATTCCGCTGTTCTGACTTACCATCAGCCTGGAGCCAACATGCTGGAATACGCCATCCTGGATAACACCGTCAAAGATACTTCCGAACTGTATAGAGCTATAGCGTCTATCATGGTTTAACGAATCGTAAAAACCACTTGTCACCATATTCTGTTTCCCTCCTTTCGTTATTCTAATACTTGGAAAGTAGGATACATGCTATAGCCGTTTGTATCCTGAACTCTCATTATTTCTGAAACTCGGACTTTAGATTCCATGCCATATTCATTTACAATCTGAACAAGATCGCCTTTGACAAAATCCTTGCCATATACAAAGGTCTTCCTTGCCTCGATTTCTCCAGTAAATGCCTTCATATAGACATTTTCTGCCAACTCTTCAGCGCCACGCTGATCCAGCAGAGCGTCCATCAGTTCATCGATCTCTTTCTGGTCAGCCACAATCTTAGCCTCATACTCCGCTATCTTTTGCTTACAGGTTGCAATATTAGCCTCATACGTGGCTTTGTTCGACTCGTATGTCGATTTTATTTTGTTGTATTCAGCCGTAGTTCCATTGTACTCTTTCGTTTCATCGTCCAAAGTTTTCTGGTTGCTTTCTACGACACCTTCATACTTGGATATCATATCCTCGTAATCTTTTAGTTGAGACTCGTAATTGGGAAGTACTTTTTCAATCTCCTCTTTTTTAGAGTCAACATCTTTCTTGGCGTCTTCGTATTGCTTTTTTGCATCTTCCTGACTATCAATCGCTTCTTCATACTGAACGAGCTGAGTATATCTCATTGCCCGCTCATTGCTGATTTTGCTATTGTAATCACTGATCTTGTCGCTGCATCCACTTATCAGATTGGCATAGTCATCAGACTGAGCCTTATAACTGTTTCTTGATGCCAGTTGGTTCTTTTGAGCAGCGGTTAATGAATTCCCGTAATTGGTTATCTGGGTATTATAGTAGGAAATCCGCTGGTTAAGGGCGGATATTCTGGCTTCGTAATCGGATTTGAAAGATATGTAGTCAGACTTCGTCTTATTATAATCCGTTGTCGTGGAATTAAACTCAGATATCGCCTCGGCCAGACCCCGTTCGTTTTCTTCCAACAATTCCCGCCATTCGTTCAGAGTCTCCAGGTCTTCATTCAGTTGATCCGAATACTCATCCGACTGGATGTCTCTTGCATCGGTGTAAAGTTCTCTCCTGGATAGGCCAGTCCCTCCACCGACAATTCTTTTCTTTCTCGCACTTCCCTCGCCCTCTCCCGCCACGAGCGTAACATTCTTCAAAGTCTTCCCAGACTCCAAATAGTTGCTGTTTACGATGTTCTCGTATTTTGGTGAAAATATAACGTAGGGATTGTTATCCTGCTCGTAGGACCGATCCTGTCCATGAATAAGGCAGAACTCGAAATGCCCGTCTGCCGTCATGGATACATCAAACCCGAGCTGATATGTGTCACAGATTTTAAGCACAACATCGTAGAGATTATCACCTGTATACTGAGCCCTGTGGGTCAGATTTATAATATAAGGGTCTTTCGACTCTACAAACCTGAATCCCGGAACCTTTCTATCAGACAGCTTCGGGTTGATGATGGCATCGTCCAAAAGTTTCTTGACTCCCGTTTGAATTTTTCCTCTTACGGATGTCTGTTCCCACACGATTCTCCGCTCAAGCAAAGATTCGAGACCTCTTCCTGAAACAATCAAATGACTTCCTGTTTCGGTATCGGTTGAGATTTCAATATCTTCTATAACCATTGCAGATGCGGATTCTTTCAGCCAAACATAACAATCGAGTTTAGCCTCCATTTTCTCCTGAATCGTGGCAATAATACCCATCATAGTGTCGCTGACCGGCGTATAAAACTCGAAGTTTCCATACCCATTGTACCGTTCAGTCCAAATAAAGGATTCAAAGACGTCGATATTGTACAAGCTTCTGAACTCGTTATCGATGATAAATAATTCCATCTTCAAACCCCCTCATAGATGATTCTGTTCTCGATTTTAAACTGAAGATTCTCAGTCCCCTCGTCTGCCGTATAGGCAAATATATTATTGCCCTTTGTAAGCTGGAACCAGTCGGATTCTTTATCCAAGGCATTCAGGATATTGGTATAAATACCTTCCCGGAGCAGGCTTATATATTTATTTCCTCTTACCGTTGAGATGATGATATCGTCACCAGCGATAATTCCAGATCCGGTTAAAGCCGCTATTTTGCTGTTGTAAATCTTCATCACTTCACGAGTTCCAGTATTGTAGATCGTTATATTACCGGCATCGCCAATCGCATGAATAGTTATGGTCACACCGATTTCGGAATCGCCGTCGTAGTAAATAGTCTTCTCAGTCTCATTTTCAATCGAACCGAACTCCAAAAGTGGCTCGGTCAAAGACTCATTTGAAAATACAAATTCAAACAGCGGCTCAATTCCAAAAAATACGGTTACGTTTGTTCCGTTCTCCCCCGCAGAATACAGATAAGGATCTGAACAAATCAATGATATCTGGTTCGATTCCTGTTTGCTGAATATATCAGGCTCATTTGTTTCGACAACGCCGTCCGTTTCGACAATCCTGTTATCGGTTTCAATAAGAAACTTCAAATTTTTCTTGATAGGAAAGTATTTATAGGTGTTATGCCTCGCATCTTCAATGGTTGGGGCAAAAGTAAAGAACATATGAATCGTAATGTTCCTTTTTTCTACCCTTGCCGAATTGAACAAAGATCCATCCATCGTTGCCAAATCCGTCATGCTCACGTTGGCCTTTGGAGGGCCAAGACCAGTTATGCTGGAAATTATCATCCCATGCTCGGGATCATCTTCCGCTAAAGTGATCTTGACCGACTCCCCAAGGTAATTTGTAATGGTTACTGATTTTATCACGTAGGATTCACCGCCTTTCTGAACGCAGAAAACTGATTGTTCGTCTGCCGATAGATTTCAGACCTCGACAGTGACTTAGGTGAATAGTTGTTCTGCACGAAACTGAAAGTATTCGGTGCAGGCTGTTGATAGTTGCTAGGATTTTCAATGCTGGGCGACGATTCTGCCTTTCTGCTTCTCGATGCCTCCACCGCCTTGTTATACGAGACAGACATATCCAACCCTTTAGAGAACAGGGAATTGATTTTTCCTACTCCATTTTGAACATTGGACAGATCCAGAACAGGCCTTATTGTCGGCTCGGCATCCATTTCTCCATTTACGATATCGGACACATGCGCAATCGCCGATTTCATGGAATCGATAGCTTCCCTGCCCATAGACGTCCCGGCATCACCGATACGCCCAAGATAAGCACGGATGCCGTTTACCATTCCCAGATCCACATTCTCACCAATCTTAAAGAACACTTTCGATGGAGAATGCTCGTCAAGCTCTTTTTTCGCTGCTGCAACTGCTTTCTTTGCCGCATCAATCGCCGCGTCCGCAATCTCATCAATCTTACTTCTGATTCCATCTGCTAATCCCTGAGCAGCATTCGCGCCAACCGGTCTAAGATCACCACTTGTCAGGTTGTTACTAAAGGCGTTCTTGACAGCAGTACACACATCTTTTGCCGCATCAACTGCAGCATTTTTCTTACTGCTGATTCCGTTCGCCAGTGCCTGAACAATATTCTGCCCAATCGTATTGAACGTGCTGTTCGGTAACTCAGCTTTGAACTTGGAAACCAGCGCTGTGCAGAGATTCCTTGCCGTTGTAAGAAGCGACGATTTTTTCGCATTCATGCCGTTAATTAAAGCCTGGATTACGTTCTGTCCAATCGTATTGAACGTATTACTCGGCAGAGAAGTCCTGAACTGCTGTATCAGCGAGGTGCAAAGGTTTCTCGCCGTACTCAACAACAGCCCCCTCTTTGCGCTCATGCCGTTGATAAGCGGCTGCATGACATTGTTCTGTCCAATCGTATTGAACGTGTTGCTCGGTAAACCCGTCTGCATCGTCTGAACCAACGCCTGGCATACTGCAGAAGCAGTCAGCAATATCACCGCTTTTTTGGAAGCAATTCCATCGGTAACGCCTGTTCCCAGACTCTGCCCTGCCGTAGTTCCAGCCGAAGTCAAAGTTCCTGTCTGGGACTGCATCGTGGATATAACGGTATCAAGCATATCTGTAACGCTCTTCTGTACTTTTGCATTGGCATCTGTAAACGCCTGAATGAATCCATCGATACCGTTGTTTCCCATAGTAGTCAGGTCTTTTGCAAATCTGGTCAACCCTGAGGTGTCTACGCTTGTTATGCCATTCGCTAAATCCACCAGCGCATGAAGCTCGGAAATCACACTGTCAAGCAGCGAGGTGTTGATGCCGGAAATAGAATTATAATAACCGGCAAATGACTGCCCAAATTTCTCTAGGCTCTGTCCAAACTTCCCAATATCGTTGTCACCTGTAAACCAACTTACGAGACCGCCCGTATTCGGCAGATTGTTCGCCAGTTCGCTAAGCGCTTTCGCCGCATTGGCTGATGCCGTGACCACTGTCGGCTGTAC
>OFGL01000913.1_pt1 | contig 20930 bp, 20 predicted proteins | sample 1521801 | NCBI WGS metagenome assembly OFGL01 (sample SAMEA3504085, study PRJEB24116) | mouse gut metagenome | biome: mouse gut; feature: mouse-associated habitat; material: faeces | place: Denmark | collected 2011 | reverse complement strand
GTAAAAGACAAGTCGTATTCCTATCAAGCATTTCAAATTTTATACTGGTGTGGCTTGCGTGTTGGCGACAACATGGTACTTGTCAACTAAATGACATAATGATAAAGTAGATATAAATTTTATTATTAAAATAGACAAAGAAATTTTAATCTTAAAAATAATGAATATTTATCAAGATAAATTTGGTGGTACAAAATGACAAAGGAATTTCAGGCGGGTTACTACAAAATTGAAGTAACAGATATTATAGAAAAAATGTATTGTAAATGCTTTGTTCCTATAAGGATTGACAGGTGGTTTGATAGAATCCAGATTCAATCTGAATATAATGCACTATTATTGCAGATTTATCGGAGAATAGGTCATATAGAGGGCATGGTCGCTTTACTAAATTGTGAAGAAATAGAAAATATTAATGGTCTGATTGACAGAATTAATTTTATGTACTGTCAGCCAGATGGGAAACCGGCATTAGATATTTTGAATTTTTTTAGCCAAATTCATGGAGATGAATTAATGATACAATCCTTAAAAGACCAAATAACATTATATTCAGACATAAATGTGTTGAGGTCTAGACATAGAAAAAAGTTCATTATTTTAAGAAATGTCATTTCTGCATTAAGGGAAGAATTTAATCCGGTTTCACCTGAAAGAATTGGAGAAAGCATAGATGATTTGCTTGATGTGACATTGAAATATGCAAAGTATTTTAAAAAGCAGAATGATGTGCTAAATCCAATTTTATTTAGCGGATTGCTTATGTATCAGTTATTGACATTAGCTCCATATGAACAAAATAATATTGTTTATTCATCTTATGCGATGGAAAAGTATATGCAAAAACTAAAAGTATTACCAGAAGTTTCATTTCCGTTTGCAAAGCTAATCCGTAATAACATAAATGAGTGTGAGGATCGTATGGCAGAGGTAAGATGGTCGTGCAATATAAATCCGTGGCTAACTTTTTATTTAAACATAATGGATAAGGCGTTGGAAACAGCATGTAGATTTATTCAGGAGAAACATAAGCATATGGGAATTTTCCATAAAGTAGAAAAATAATTTAACACTATCCGTAATCACCCGGCAGAAATGCCGGGCTTTTCTTTTTTATTATCCCCATTTACAGTCATACGCACAGGAAACCTGTGCCGGTCACTGAACTAAAAGGACCCTTTTAGGAAATGGAGGCATGAATGATGAACTGTACTGCAACAAGGAAACTGAGGCTAAAGGATATCCATAATAACAGTTACAACACTGACGAGATTCTTGAACTGCTCAAAGATTTTGAGGGCACAGATAACTATGCCGGTGCATTATCCTTTGTATGCCTGCTTCTGGGCACGGCGCCGGAAAAAATCTGGACGATGTTTGAATATGTAGAGTGACTGGTTCAGGCGGAAAACAATGCTGGCCATATACTCTCCCCGGCAGGAATGCCGGGCTTTTTTCCGCTTTCCCATTTTCAATGCACACCTTTCTGCACAGTTCCTGTGCCGGCCGCTCTCCCGAAAGGAGGATTGGCCCAATGGACAAAATCGACGGTTATGAGATTCAAAAGACAATCCTGTTTGAAACAGGGTACGGCTTCGCTTTGGGCTGTGTGCCGGGGATGCCGGAGAAGTCTGCGGTCTGGAATTTCACACAGACTGCCTGCGGGCGTGATTACTACCATAAAAGCTGCCATGCCAGCAGGGACGGTGCGCAGGAGGATTTCCGGCGGAGGGAGAGGGATTACCGTATGCTTTACGGGAGGCGGGAAAAGACGGGACACAGCGCCGCTGTATTCTACCGCTATTATTCCACCCAGCGCCCGGTGGACATCGCAACCTACCCGCAGCCGGAGGGAAACAGCCTTGTTATGATTGTCAACTACAACGAAGACAGGAGGCGCCCGGTTGCCGGCGGCCGGTTATACGCATGGGGCGAGATACTCTATCCCCATCCGCTGACAAAGGAGCAGATGGAGGATTATGAGCTGAAACCTGCCCCTGACCCGTAAAAGAACAAAAAGGACGGTATCCATTCAGACGACTGAACAGGATGCCGCCTTTTTATACCAGAGAAAGGAGATACCAGAACATATGAGTGACGTGAATTATTACAAAATCAATGAGGATGCGGCACGCCGCGCAAAGGAGATGAACAGCTTTTCGGATTACAAGGCAGGGAGCGCCACTGCGGGATACAGACAGATGGTGGATAAGGCGGCAGGGATTGCCGCAGCGCAGAAAAGGCGGGTTGACCCCATGTACCATGAAAAGATAGACCGGCTGCTTGATTCCTATGCGCGCAGACTTGCGGAGAACATGAATAACGGATTCGTGATTGACGCCCGTGTGCCCTCTGTCCTCATCGCAGGCCCGGCGAACTTCCCCACACGGAAAAAGGAAAAGCAGAACGCCGCCCGTGACAGGAACATGGAGGAATGGAAAAAGATACAGGGGCTCCTTGACAGGATTAAGAGCACTGGCACAGGCGGAATCAGCGCGGACGACCCGGACGCAGTGGGGAAATTAAAGGAGAAGCTTGAAAATCTGGAAGAATCACAGGAGGCGATGAAGCTCGTCAACAGCTATTTCCGGGAGAAAGGCACACTGGACGGCTGCCCGTTCCTGACAACGGAACAGGTTCAGAGATTAAAATCTGACATGGAATCCGGCTGGCATTATGGAAACGCGCCATATCTCCCGTGGCAGCTTTCAAACAACGGCGCTGAAATCCGCAGAGTAAAACAGCGGATTGAGGAACTGGAACGGAAAGCAGAGACCGTTTATGCCGGCTGGGAGTTCGACGGCGGATATGCAGAGCCTTGCAAAGAGGATAACCGGCTCAGGATATATTTTGATGAAAAACCTGACGAAGCAGTGCGCTTGGAACTGAAAAGCAATGGTTTCAAATGGTCCCCCAAAGCGGGCGCATGGCAGAGACAGCTCACCGCAAACGCATTCCATGCGGCTGACCGCATTGCCTGCATCCAGCCCCGCACAGGGGAAAGACCGGCCGGATTACAAGGAAAATCCTCAAACGGCTGATTCCTGCCGGGGCATAAAGCCGCAGGACAGGCCATACGTCCGGCCGGCACGGCAGTCCTGTGTGGTTTTCTGTTTTCATTGGGCGCTTTACCGAAGCAATGCCTCTTACTGACATACTGGGCAGCTCCCGCTGCCCGGCTATTTTTTTGTAAAGGTCTGGCAGACAGAAACCGGACGGAAGGAGAAGGGACCTATGGCATACAAAAAGATACCGCTTGAAGAACAGCTGGAAAAGGCAGGACGGGAACGCATACACCCGGAGTATGATGCCTGTGCAGTCCAAGCGTTTGGAAATATGCAGCTATCTGATTACATGAAAAACGACAACTGCCGCACAAGGCTCGCCATGATGCTCGGCATCCCGCCGGAACGGCTTGAAGAAATGACCGTCCGTGAGACGGCACGCCTGATAGGCAGGCACAAAAGGCCCGGGCCGGGTACGCTCCCGCACAGGGAACTGTTACGCCTGTTTGCGGCGCCCATGAGTGAGGCTTACCGGGCATGGAAGGAGGCGCAGGATGCAAAAAAAGAAGAGGCTTGAAGAAAGGCTTGCCGCCTGCGGGGACGGGGTAAACAACGCATATCCGGCTGTCTGCTGGACTGGCACCCTCTGCTATTTTTATGCGCTCTCCGACATGCGCGGCGATTTTTATTATTCCACAGTCTATAACTGCATGGCATCAGATGAGGCATACGGGAACGTCTCTGATAGTTTTGTTGCGGAAATCCTCTCATGGGCGTACCGCGGGGAACTGCCGGAGCTTCTCTGTGACGAAGTAATCTGCCGCATCCTTATCGAGCCTTTCTGCGACAAAAACATCAACTGGAAATAAGGAGGAAAACGCATATGAATCTGTATCTTATGACACCGCACATCATAAAAGAGAGTTCCGAGGGCACCACCTACTGCCCGGTACAGGACGAGCTTTTCACAAACCGCCGCTCCATCGAAGTTGTCGGTGAGATTAACCGTGAATCCGTCTACTCACTGATTTTACAGCTCCGCTACCTGCACCATGCAGACCCGGAGAAGGAAATCACCATGTACATCAACAGCCCCGGCGGCTCGGTCACGGACGGCCTTGCCCTCTATGACGTGATGGCGGGAATCCCGTGCCCCATCCGTACTGTGTGCGTGGGCATGGCCGCCTCTATGGGGGCGCTGCTGTTTGCTGCCGGGAATAAGAGGGATATGCTCCCCCATGCCGCCGTGATGATACATGACCCGCTCACAACGGGAATCAGCGGCAGTGCATTGAGCGTTGAGCAGGCCAGCAGACGGCTCATGGAGACCAGGGAGATTACCGCCTCAATCCTTGCAGACCATACCGGCCACACCATCGAAGAGGTATACGAAAAGACAAGGCAGGACAGCTATTTCAACGCAGAAGAGGCGGTTGCGTGGCGCCTTGCCGACCGCATCATCACAGGGATATAAGGAGGCGGGAACATCATGGACGATACTTACAGAATACTCGCACACGACCATGCCATCAGCAACGATACATGGCTTACCGGGCTCAACAACAACGATTTAATCATAGGCCCGTCCGGTGCGGGCAAGACAAGGGGGTATGTCATCCCGAACATCTTACAGTGCAGCGAGAGCATGGTCATCACGGACACAAAAGGGGCACTCTGCTCAGACGTCGGAACGGCGCTGGAACAGCAGGGCTATAAGGTGGTGGAGATAAACCTGGCCGACTGCGCCTTATCCCCCTGCGGCTACAACCCCCTTGCCTGTATCAGACAGGACAGGGAGGGGCATTACCGGGAGCAGGATATCCTGACCCTTGCCGCCTGCATGGTGCCTGTTGAGAGCCGGCATGACCCCTACTGGGAGCTGACCGCAAGGATTTATCTGGAATCCGCCGTCAGCTACGTCCTCGAGGCGCTGCCGGAGGGGGAGCGCCATCTGGGGAGCGTGGTGCGGCTTGCCGGGGAGATGGGCCGGGACGGGAGATACAAGGCCCTTATGAGGGAGCTGGAAGTGGTGGACCCGGGGAGTTTCGCGCTCTCCCGCTACCGGCTGTTCCAGTCCGTCTCGGAAAGCGCCGAAAAGACTGCCGCCTGCATCTTCAGCTTCCTTGCTTCCAAGCTGGCGCCGTTCTCTTTCGGTGACGCGGTGAGGGTTTTTACCAACCCTGAGAGAATCAACATCAAGGAACTGGGCAGGAAAAAGACGGCGGTGTTCCTTAACATATCCGACACGGACGATTCCATGTACCGGCTTGCAAATATCTTTTACACGCAGGCGCTGCATACCCTGTGCGAGCTTGCGGACAAGAGCCCCGGCCACAGGCTGAGAGTGCCCGTGCGGTTTTACCTTGATGATTTCGCCTCAAACGTGGTGATACCGGATTTTGACAGAATCATATCCGTTATCCGTTCGCGGGAAATCTCAGTGAGCGTCATCATCCAGTCGCTCTCACAGCTGGAATCGCTCTATGGCAGCCCGAAGGCAATGACAATCCTGAACAACTGCGACAACATGCTCTGCCTCGGCGCCGGGCGTGACCTTGAGACGGCAAGGTATATCAGCCAGCAGGCAAACAAGCCCGTCAGCGCCGTCCTCAATACGCCATTAAGTGAGGCATGGCTCCTTACCAGAGGGGAGGCGGCACGGAAAGTCAGGAAATATGACTTAAAACAGCACAGCCTATATGGACGGCTCCCGGAGGCGGCGCAGGCGGAAAACAGCGGCGCCTTAAAACGATACCAGAACGAAACAGCAGGCATGGCCCCGGCGTTATAGGCACCGGGGCATCCCTGCGCCAAGCATGAAAGGAGAAACAGAAGCATGAATGAAAATATGTATGCAGCGATAACAGGGATTCCTGCGGGATTCAAGGCGTTTGTCGGGGCCATGCAGGAACGGCTGGAGCCCCGGTACCCGGATTGTGAGGTCAGGGCCGTCCAGACGGATAAAAATAACGGCGTGCGCCTGACCGGAATCGTCATCATGCAGGACGGGGAGAACGTGACCCCCAATATCTACATGGAAGACTTTTACCGGGAGTATCTGGACGGACGCCGGATGGAGGACATCGAGGACGATGCGGCCAGGCTCTATGAGGGATGCCGGATAAAGGGAGGGCTCAGCCTGCCGGACATGACGGATTTTGAAGCCGTCAGGGGCCTTATCTGCTTTAAGCCCGTAAACAGGGAGCGCAACCGTGAAAAGCTCAAATCCATGCCCCACCGGGATTTCCTCGACCTTGCCATCGTCTATTTTGTCCCGGTCACGATTGGCGGGGAAAAGAGCGGGACCATCACCGTCACGGACCATATGTTCAGGCTGTGGCAGACGGATGAGGAGAGCCTGTATGGATATGCGCTGGAAAACACAAGGAGGCTGTATCCCGTGATATTGCAGTCTTTGGAGGACGTAATCCGGGATGTGATGGGTGACGATGCGCCGGAGGGGCTGTTTCCAGAGAGAGACGGCATCCCTGCCATCCCGCTGTACGTCCTGCGCTGTTACAGCGGGGATATGAGCAATGCCGCCGCCATGCTCTACGGTGATATACTGCGTGAGTTCGGGCAGGAGCATGGGAATTTCTATATCCTGCCGTCCAGTATCTATGAGGTGCTGCTCACGCCTGCGGGGCCGGGTCCGGCAGATGGCAGATATATGTGCGGCATGGTGCGGGCAGCCAATACGGAACAGGTCCTGCCGGATGAAGTCCTCTCTGACAATGCCTACTACTACCATGCCGACACTGGGGAAATCGAAATCCTCTCCTGACTCCGCGAGGCATCTGCCCGTCACGTCTGTCACAGGCTGGCGGGCAGAAAAAGCGCCGGTCCCGGCGCCGGCCACATTTGGGAACAGGCGGGGCTGGTCATACGTCTGACCGGCTTTAAAAAATACCGAAACATACAGCCGTACCGTGCGGCGGAAAGGAGACATGGCAGCATGAGGAGAAACGGAAAGGAAGAAAACACAGGGAAGACGCAGGAGCCGCTTGAAACGGCAAGGAAGCCGAGAAGGGGGAGGAAGCCCCGGGCCGCGAAACAGCAGGAGGAAGCGGGAGCCGCTACGGCTGCGGAAACTGAAACCGTATCAGAGAAAACGGAGGAAACTGCCACAGAATCTGAAACTGTATCGGAGAAAGTGGAGGAAACTGCCACGGAATCTGAAACTGTATCGGAGAAAGCAGAGGAAACCGTCACGGAAACTGAAACTGCATCAGAAAAAGCAGAGGAAACTGCCACAGAATCTGAAACTATATCGGAAAATGTGGAGGAAACCGTCACAGAATCTGAAACTATATCGGAAAATGTGGAGGAAACTGTCACGGAATCTGAAACTGCATCAGAAAAAGCAGAGGAAACTGCCACGGAATCTGAAACTGTATCGGAGAAAGTGGCAGAAACCGTCATGGAATCTGAAACTGTATCAGAACAGAAAAACACACCGGGGGAGGCTGAAATGTCTGCCGCTGAAACGGAGTCCGTCGTGCAGGAACCCGATAGCGGGGAGCAGGCCGTACCACCCTCTGAGACAGCGCAGGAGGCTGATACGGGGCACGAAAATGAGACAGCGGAAGAACCTGCCGCAGAGGGGGAAAACGCCTGTGAAGAGGACGCAGCGGAAGAAGAAAACACGGAGGAATCCGGGGAAGAGCCGGAAAGGCTGCCCGCCACAGCGATACCCGCGCAGATAACCGTCTCCCCCTTAAAGCGCATGAAACAGGAGTTCTCGGAGCGTGCGCAGATTATCCGGGAGCAGATGCGCAACATCCAGAACGCCTTTATCACCATCGGTTTCCAGCTCCACTGGATTCGTGAGAACAACATGTTCCGCGTGATGGACTATAAGAACGTCTATGATTATGCGGAAAAGGAATACGGGCTGAAAAAGACGACCTGCTGCAATTTCATCTCCATCATCGAGAACTATGCGGAGCGTGATGAAAGCGGGGAGGTTATCGAGAGCATCGCTGACTGTTACCGCAATTATTCCGCTTCCCAGCTCGTGGCCATGCTGGGCATGAACGAGGACATGAGACAGCAGGTAAGCCCCGATATGTCTGTAAGGGCTATCAACAGACTGAAGAAAGGCGAGCCGGAGCCGGGCACGGTGGCAGCTTCTCCTGCCCCGGTGGAAGAGCCTGCGCCCGTACAGGAGACGGAAAAAAAGCCGGATGTGGAAAAGGAGGCTGAAAATCCTGCCGCAGAGGAAGAAGCTGTATCGGATGATACTGTCCATGAGGAAGGACAGGAAACCGGGGAAATGCAGGAAGCGGAAAGCCCCGGGACAGCGGAGGTCGGCGCTGCCCGTCTGGAAGAGCCGGAAGACACGGAGACAATGGAGACAGAGAATCACGGTGATGATGCAGAAGGACATACATTGGAGGCTGCAAACAGTGAGGGCGACACCCTTGTGGAGATTGACAGCTACACGGATTATCAGAGCATGGCGGACGAACTTGACCTTCTCATGCGGACCGTGTTCGCTGAGGATGCTTCCGTCAGGGTGAAGATTGTATGTGTGCAGGGATAGGCGCCGGAACGCATATGGGAAACAGGGGAATGCGGCGTTGCCGCTCCCCGCCCTGTATGCGGAAAGACAGCATTTATGCCTTGAAAAACATACACATGTGCGGTATAATTGAAGATACGAGATGAATAAAAAAGGCAGGACTGAAAGGGTTGCCGCCCTCTCAGCCCCTATGCAGGAGATGCGAGCTCCTAACACAGCATAAATACTTATGCGCCAATACCTATTTTACTAGATTTTCCACCTTTTATCAATAAGGAAGTCTGGTGATTTGGGTCTGTGTGCTGTACTTTATGACGGTGTGGGTAAATGAATCCTGCGCCGTCTTTTTATTTATCCCGGCAGTGAAACCACTCAGAGGGGGCGGGAATCTCTGTTCCCCTCTGGGATGACTGTTAAGGGAAAAGTACACGCACATGGACGGCGCTTTCTGGCCGCCCTGTTTTGGGACGGTCTTTTTATTTTTTTCAAGGATACAAAACCTAAAAGCCATGCCATGTGTCTGATACTATGAATATGGATGATTCAGAATCCAGATGCAGAAGGGAGGCGCATGGCAGAGAACCGAATAAGGGGCACACCGGGGAACAGCCGCCCCGGATGGTGGGCAGGCTGCACGGCAGCCCGGTTGCATATATGGACAGGATGGGAACTATCCTGACATCCGCCGGTGCCTAAAAAGGGAGGTGTGGCAGCGCACACGCAGGCATACGGGCGGCGAACATAGTGACATCAGACAACTTATATTTCAAGAAACTAAGGAGGTAACTTCGATGAAGAAGAGAATTTTAACAACAACTATGGCACTTGCAATGGCGTTCACCACCGCAATGAGCGGAATGGGAACACTGACAGCTCATGCTTATACCGATGACGGCGCATATCACGGCGATGATATGGCAGACGGTGGTTCCAGCGCATCTGACGGAAGCGATGATATCGGTGGCGGCAACAGCGGTTCCAGCAATTCCGGCAGTTCCAGCTCCGGCAATAACAGCGGTTCTACCGATGATGGAGCATATCATGGCGATGGTATGGCAAACGGTGGTTCCAGCGCATCCAACGGGAACGATGATATCGGTAGCGGCAACAGTGGTTCCAGCTCCGCAGCATCCTACACAGCTCCCAAAGCGGCAGGCAAAGCTGTATCCGCAGGCAAAGAGACGTTTCGCGCAGTCGCAAAGGCTGGTGCAGGCACTTACAAAGTCACCCACAAAGGTATTGAGATTGCAACATTCAGTCTCATGGACACAGATAAGAAAGCCGTTTCCTGCACATCCGTAGCTCTTAAACAGCGCGAAGACAAGAAATACGCTATCGACTTCCAGGTTGATGACGCAACTGGTCTGACCGTTGGCGCGCCTCTGGACAGAACCTACATGTACAGCACGCTCGGCGTAAGCTACGTTACGATTAACGACACGGTTATCATCGACATCGAAGCCGAGGTTGCGGCAGCTACAAAATAACAGCGTAAACTAAGACTGGCTTGCAAAACGCAACATCCTTTCAGAAACAGGAAATAAGCAATAAAGAAGAAAGGTTCTAAGCGAACCACGGTAACAATTATGAAATAAAATAATAAAAATTTCTCAACAAGAAAGCGAGGACTTTAAGGATGAAGAAAAGAATCTTAACAAAGGTTATCACAATGGCTATGGCTTGCTCTCTGGTCGTAGGAAATACAGGCATTGTTGCCCATGCAACAGAATACGATGACGGCTGTGTCCGTGATGACGTAGCTGGCGGCGGAGGAGGAAGTGCAAGCCTCGATGACGGAGGCTCCGGCTCCAGCTCTGACTCTGGCTCGTCCAGTTCCAACTCCGGCAGCGGCTCCAGTAATTCCGGTTCCGATTACAACGATGGTTACGTACGCGATGATGTTGCAGCAGGCGGTGGCGGAAATGCAAGCCTGAGCGATGGCGGTTCCAGCTCCACAGCATCCTATACAGCGCCCAAAGCGGCAGGCAAAGCTGTATCCGCAGGCAAAGAGACGTTTCGCGCAGTCGCAAAGGCTGGTGCAGGCACTTACAAAGTCACCCACAAAGGTATTGAGATTGCAACATTCAGTCTCATGGACACAGATAAGAAAGCCGTTTCCTGCACAGCAGTTGCTCTCAAGCAGCGTGAGGACGGCAAGTGGGCTGTCAACTACGACGTTGCAGATGCGACAGGTCTGACAGTCGGCGCACCGCTTGACAGGACTTACATGTACAATACGCTCGGCGTGAGCTACATCACTATCAACGACACGGTAATCATCGACATCGAGGCAGAAGCGGCTGCTAAATAAAATAAGTAAGGCTGAGGGGCCCCATGCAGGACGCATGGGGTTCCTTTTTTCCTGTTCCGTTCAGACGTCTGAGCGGTTCCGTCCGATTTTCTGCCCCACTTCCCGGCTGACTGGATGCGCCTTACGGCGCCGGGCGCAGTTCTGAAACCGGATGCCGTTATGGCGTCGCGTGCCCGCTTGACTGCGGGAGCGCACAGGGGCTTTTACAGCCCCTCTTTTATTCTCTCCGTTCTGCAAGTATAAGGGAATCACAGTTCCGGGCAGTTATCTGCACGGAAGCAGCAATCAAATAAGCTGATTTATGGAGCTGTTACTCTGTCAGTCTTTAAAGACTGCCCGGGTAGCAGCTTTTTTTCTTTCCGGCAGGTGGTCTTTGTATGCGCCTGAAAACGGTCGTTGTAAAGACCACACAGCTTGCAGGATTCTCTTACATCGGAAAACGGTCTTCGCAAAGCCCAAAAAAAACCCATGCACGGGCAGAAAAAGGATGGCGGTCTTTGTGAGTGCCGGAAGATGGTCTCCGTGAAGCCCATCCGGCTTTCGGGGTGCTTTCGTAACGGGATGCGGTCTTTGTGAAGACCGTAAAAAATCCATGTAAAGACCAACCGGCAAATATCCGGCGGCGCTGGTCTTTGGAAAGACCATAAAAAGACCAGTAAACCAGAAAGGCACGGGGGCGTATGCCCCTCTTATTTTTTCCGGCATCCCTCTCCGGGTGTCCTGCTTCACCCTGTTTCCCTTTTAAAATCAAAAGGGGAATATATTTCACACATAAACAGTTGACGTAATACCGTCAAACCGACACAGGATGGATAATGGATTCCCTGTTCTTTCTTACCAATGGATAGGACGGGTTGTATCATAGCGGGGAATGGGAACGGCTCCGCACGGTCATGGGGAAGGTGTCTGTCTGGTTCCTGCCATCCTGTTTTACGTCTTGTTTGTAACTTTTTACAGAAGATGCCGCAAGCACGAATTTATGGAAGAGTGAGGGCGATGCCGCAAAACGTCCTTCCATAAATTCAGTAACAAACGGCGGAAATACGGGCTTCAAATCAATTTATGGAAATTATGGAATTTATGGAAGAGAAAAAACAGGGTCATTTTGAATTTATGGAAGGCTGTGAACGCCCGTATTTACAGGTGCCGCATGGCTTTTCTGCATTTTCTTACGAAAACGCATCAAAATATGGCTAACAGGATAAGGGAGCGCTACTCACTTCGTTCGCTCGGCATAGCCGAGGCACTTTCCGCAGCTGTCGCCGCTCCACCCACTCCGCGCTTTGGCACTCCGGGGCCCTTACTCCACTGCGCCGCTTTGCGGCTCTGTTCCGCCCGCTCCGCACTCCGTGCTCCGGGGTCCTGTCTTCCTGTGCAGACGGTTTCCCTGCTGGCGCAGGCGCATGGCACAGTGTACGGTATGCCGATGATTATGGGCACAGAAAGGGATTTAGACCCTTTTCCCCATTTTTTTCATAAACCCTTTATATAAAAATAAATCTTCTCTTATTTTTGTACTTATTGTATACTTTCACAGGTGATACGCACATACCGGTTGTGCATGTTTTTGTTATTCGCATATATACTTTATAAAATATATAAATAATGGGACTAATGTATAAAAATATACTGTAAATATATAAAAAATATCCCGGGAGCCTTGATTTTGCTGGATTCTTCTTAGCTCCATTTCCAGTTCCATTCCTGCCTGTGACTAAAAAAACGGAGCTGTGCATTTCCGGCCTGTGCCCGCAGATGCAGGAAATACGGGGGTTTTCCGATTTTCCGCTGTTCCCCTTTTTCCCTGTGCATTTTGCAGGAATGGGACGGGGAATCTGTCCACCAGTCCCTTTCCTGTGTGAAACGGGGATAAAAAAGGAACAAAACGGATATGCGGGATGTGCCTGTTTTATGTCCGTTAAAGGGCACGGTGGCAGGAACATGCACGCTCCCCCCCATGTGGCCGGACGAAAGCAGGACGCCACCCCTGACTTTCCGCCGTGCCTGTGCGGAAATATTCCTTACCGACGGCACGGGAACTCAGGGACAGGCAGGATACGCCCACGCCGTCTTACGGGGCATTGTACCACAGCCCCGGCAGAAACCCAAAGGCAGGCCGGGGCACCGCCCCGGTGGCTGGCCCACAGCCTCTGGCTGTGAATCTAAGGACAGGCAGGGGATTGGCATCTGTTACGTTTTCTCTTATATACGGGGCTTATGGGAGGCTTTACGGCGGTACTGTGGCCGCACGGCGGCCCGGTTGTGCATATGAAGATAAAAACTTACTTATTTCAGAAAAGAGAGGGAAATCACTATGAAGAATATCAGGAATTACGGAATCGTGACAGGACGGCTGACCAGAGACCCGGCGGTCTACAACAACAATGACGGCTCACGGAAGATACGCTTTACCGTGGCGGCACAGGACCATTTCACGGACGGCGGGGGAAACAGGGGTTCGCAGTTCATCCCGCTGGAAGCCTTTATCCCGGCGAAACAGACGGGCAACGGCCCTTATGACTACCTTGACTGCGGCGATTTGGTGTCCTGTTCCTACACGGTGCAGAACAACAATTACAAAGATAAGGACGGGGAAATGGTCTATGGCCTTGTGCTCCTTGTTGACAGTATCGCACTGCTCGAGAGCAGGACATCCAAAGAGGCGCGCCTTGCGGCAAAAGAATCCGCCGCATAAGCCCGACATACAGAAAAAAGCCCTGCGGGGGATGGCATGATGCCGTCCTGCCCGTGGGCTTTTTGTTTTTGTCAGACAAAAAATATTTCCGGCTCGGACGTCTGACCTGCGCTGTCCTTTTCTTTCTCTTCCAGACTGTGCTTCTGTTCAGTCGTCCGGCCTGCGCTGTCCTTTTCTTCCTCTTCCGGACTGTGCTTCTGTTCGGACGTCTGACCTGTGCCGTCTTTGCTTTCCCCGCCGTTCTCCGGCTTCTCTTTAGTTGTAAAAAGGAGCTGAAGCTCTAAAGAGTTAATCTCGCTTTGGAGGCGCCGCTTTTTTTCTTCGAGTTCCCTCAGTTCTTTACTGATGGCTTTTGTATCCGCTATGCTTGGCCCGCTTGTCTGCATATTTTTGGGAGTGCCCGGCCTGTCTAATCTGTCATAGGCATTTAATGCCCCCATCTTCTTATCAATGCGCCCCCTGAAAACGGCTCTTGGGTTTATCATAAGCGTCTTTTTGTTGGCGCGGCGTATGAAATCCTTTTCCATAAGTGTTTTCATGGTCTCCGCCACAGTCTGGTAGGATATGCTGGACTTTTCTGCAATCTCACGGTAGGAATATTTCAGTTCGTTCGCAATGGTCATGTTCCTGATAAGCCACAGGACGAGCCTCATTTTTTGGTTTATAATCCCGTCAAGGTATCTGCTGAAATAAGGAAAGTATATCTTATAGAAATTCTTGTCCGTACTGGAGTTCTGCGCTTTATCCCCTTCTTCTTCTCCCGCAGGCGGTTTCTTATCATTTTCCTCTTTCTTGTCATCCATGTCTTTTGCCCCCCTTTCTGGACCAATAATGATTATAACATATGGGATACTTATGTCAATCTCCGATATGATATGTCTATCAAAACACGCTGATTTTCCAGATTTATTTCCCCGAAATCCCCAGTATTTATGCGGATTTTTGGGATTTTCTCTTTTCTACTTATTTAAGTATATTGTCATAATAAAGGAATGCTGTTTCAGGAAGATAGAGAAAACCGTGCTCCGCACGCGGTGATAAATTTGGAAATATAAAAAACAAAAGATAACTAATGGAACAGCATTTCTTAACCCCTAAGATACTTAAATAAGTGGCCATCTTCTGTGGCGCCTGCGTGGCAGGCAGAATGGCCATACCGGGGGATGCTGCCGCCAATCCCGGTATCTCCTGCCGGGCCGGAGGCTGTCCGTGCAAATAAAGTGTATGGAGGAAAAGGGCAAACACAGTTGCCCGGTAAAAAAAGTGAATCCATGAAAAAACAAAACTTCTATGGATAATAAAACGACGGAGGTAAAAAGATGGTTAATTCCAATACTTTTAAACCCAACAATCCGGCCAGCGCATCCGCCGCGCCGCAGGCAGGAGCCGGAAAAAACAGCCCGCAGTCCCTGCCCGTGCAGATAGCAGGCACCGGCGATGAAGCACGCGGACAGATTATCTTAGACACGACCCGGACGTGTCTGGATGTGTTGCAACAGCAGGGCATAACGGAACCGGGCCGCATAAGCGCGACCATCATCAACGCTGTGGCTGACGAGCTGGAAATACGCAACGCCGCAATACTGAGCAGGAGCCGGAAAATGAACATACCTGCGACGCTGGAACCCTTCCAGCTTGCCGAAGTACTGCTCACAATGCACGACATCAAAAAGATATGCTGTCTGGAAAAAGCGTCAGACCCGGACTATGACCTGCTTGGCATCTATCAGGAAGACGGGCCGGATATGGGGACCTATTCCGTGTCAGGGTACGGGATAAGGAGCCTGTGCTACAAATATGTGCCGGAAATCACACGGAGGGGAATCGACGAAGTGGAAGCGGTCCTCTCTGCTAAATGCGGGCGTGTATTCCGCACAAAGGCCAAGAACCTTGTGCCCGTAAACAACGGCATCTTCGACTTTGACACCAAAAAGCTGATACCTTACAGCAAAGACTATGTCTTTCTTGGCAAGTGCCACGTTGATTATGTCAATAGTCCCATAAGCCCTGCGATACACAACCCAAAAGATAACACAGACTGGGAAGTCGAAGAATGGGTCAGCGGATTGTCTGACGACCACGGCATCGTGGACCTCATATGGGAGATAATCGGCGCCTGCATCCGCCCCAATGTCAGCTGGAACAAAGCCGCATGGCTCTATTCCACCCAGGGCAGCAACGGCAAGGGCACGCTCTGCGCCCTGATGCGGAATCTCTGCGGGGACGGGAACCACACGGCCATACAGCTCTCAGCGTTCAGCAGGGACTTTGCCCTTGAACCCCTTGTAAAAGCATCCGCCATCATCAACGACGAGAACGACACCGACGTCTACATAGATAAGGCCGCCACATTAAAGGCCGTCATAACGGGCGACGTGTTCCAGATGAACAGGAAATTCAAAGCGCCCATAGCGTTCCAGTTCAAAGGCTTCATGGTGCAGTGCATCAACGGCATGCCCAAAGTAAAGGACAAGTCAAACTCCTTTTACAGGAGACAGCTTGTTGTGCCGTTCCTGAAGAACTTTCAGGGCGCCGAGCGCAGATACATCAAAGACGAATACCTTGCCCGCAAAGACGTCCTTGAGTACATCCTCTGGCGTGTGCTGAACATGGATTATTACGAACTTTCGGAGCCGGAAGCCTGCCAGGCGCTCCTGCTGGAATACAAGGAGGCCAACGACCCTGTGCGGCAGTTCTGGTCAGAAATGGAAGAACAGTTCGTGTGGGACCTGCTCCCCTACGACTTCATCCACGCCTTATATCTGAAATGGATGGATGAGTGCAGCCCCGACTCTGCGCCTCTCGGCAGGAACACCTTCAAAAGCCAGCTTCAGGATGTTGTCCGTACAGCCAGCGACATCTGGTGGGTGCCGCCAAAAGAAGCGGAAGCAAACGGCAGGATGCGGGATAAATATTTAAACCGCAAAGACATGATGGATAAGCCGGAAATGCTCATCAAGCAGTATAAGATACAGGGCTGGAGTGATGACACATACCACGGCGGCGATGAAGCCCGCAAGCTCATACCGTCAACCACAAAGAAGCGGTTCCGCGGGCTGATGAGGTTCGAGCGTGCTCTGAAAGACGGCTGGTGTGACGAAGCAGGAGAACCGCTCCAGAAACGGACACCGCCGGCACCGGTTATACAGGGCGTCCTGCCGGCTGTGAAGGAAAAGGATTCTGGGCCGGAACCGGAAATATAGGCCCACGGCATATGGCGGGCGGCGTGCATGGGTGCGCCGTCCTGCCTGTGCCCAAACATAGAAAAACAAAGGCGCTTTACATGCGCCGGATATAAAAGTGTAACAAGTAACCAGATGCTTTTAGAAAGGAGCCATAAGGCATGACTAATACAAATATCGTAACTGACGGACTGGATGCGGAGCGGATAGCGTCGCTTGTCAGGGAATCAAACCCTGTCTGCCTGCTCCCGTGGAGGAATGAGGGGAACGCCGCAAGGAACGACTGCACCCTCTACGTCTATCAGACGCACGGCATGGATGCAGGGCGCTATACCACGGATATCCTCAGCGTCATTGAGGGCTTCGCGCCGGATATCGACCTCTTCACTGAGCAGGACGTGGAAAGGCTGCTGTTTGAAAGCGCACCGATAAGGGCGCGGCGTGACGTCCCCGGTGCCGCCGTATAACGGAAAGCCGCATCTGCGCAGACGTCCGGCCATAAAAGCAAAAAACAGGGATTCTGCTGTGTTGCTGTGGGATGCAGTGGGAAAATGCCGGATTGCAGTATGGAAGACAGATTCATAAGAAAGACAAAGGCGCGTTACCTGCGCCCGGATATAACAATGTAACCAAAAACAAATACATTTCAATGCGAAAGGAGCCATAAGCGTATGACAACAACAAACACAGACATTTTAACTAACGGGCAGGCTGCACAGCTGGATGCAGGGAGGATATCAAAAGACACGATTTATAAAGTGCTGCGCTGTCAGAGAAGATACTATATCGAGATAGCAGACATGCTTACCGCAGCGGCGACAGCAGACTATCTTGACAGCCTTGATAAGGATAACCTGCCTGCACCGGAAGAGGCGGCCAATGGGCTGCTCCAGAAAACGGCTGACACATTCAGGGAGTTTAACGGAAGACTGGATGAAGGTTCCCTGCCGGTGCCGCTGCCGGAGGAACTTACAGCCTGTCAGGTAGCAAAGCTCATGATGGCCCTCTGCCATATAAGGCTGGTTGTTGACAGGAACAGATATGAATGCAATGAATCCGGCTTACAGGGTCCTGACAGATATGATGTCATGCTCTATGTGGCTGACAGAAGCGATATCTACGATGGTGAGTCGGACATAGGCACCTATACCTGTAATCTCTGGCCCATTATCGACACATTATCACCACATCAGTCAGTATCATTTGCCGGCTTTGCCGAATATGCAGATGAAGTCGAGTTCTGGCTGCGCCTCTTTGCAAAAAAGGCCAGTCTCAGCTACTTCCACGGGTTTATGCCGTTGGAGAACGGTGTCTTAAACTGCCGGACGAAGGAACTTCTGCCGTTCTCACCAGAGTATGTGTTCGACGAATGTACATATTTCGGGTCCTATGAAGAAGGCGGGGATGGTCCTGTGATACGTTTCAGCGATGGCAGGGAGGAGCCTGTGGATGACTGGATAAAATCAGTTGCTTCAGGCAGTGACTGCGAAGAGCTGCGCCGGATACTGGCTGAATGCGTCTGATGAAGGTTCCCGGGGGCGGCAGTTAAACCGCCCCGGCGGATGCCGGAAAGCCGCATCTGCTCAAACGTCAGACCAGTCTGCCCGGTTTATGCGGATATAACGATAAAAAATTTCATGCCAGAGGAGGTAAAAAGGATGTACCCGTTTATATGGCGCTGTGATGTGAAAAAGACTGATGTTGCAAAGACAATCAAAAATCCGGCAGAACTGGAAACCTTCAGACCGCTTTATATGAACCGCCCTGCATTAAAGGGAATAAAGTTTCTGATACCATCCCTTTTCCATGAGCCGGAAAGCCGCCGCCCCGCAGCGTTGCGTTTCCTGCCCGGAGGCAGCAGGAACGTAAAAAGGCTGAATGACTGCATGGAGAAGAAAATCGGCGGTGTCCTCTACCGGGTACACAGCATCTATGCTGGCAGGGGGGATTTTCAGGCGCTGTCTGAAAGCCTTCTGGAATCCCGTGTGATGAAACATTATGGGAAAGGCTGCGCCAGAGACGCAGCCGGGAGCTGACCTGAAAGGGGGGCTTGCCATATGCAGGAAGAAAAGATTTATAACGCCGCCGTCTATGCGAGGCTGTCAAAAGAGGACGAACAGCGGGGCGACTCCGCAAGCATCGAAACACAGGTGGAAATGCTGACAAGGTATGTCACCGAGCATGGCTGGAACCTTGCCGAAGTATATAAGGACGACGGCTATACAGGCACGAACTTTGACAGACGCCCGGCTTTTAATGAAATGATGGAAAAGGTGCGCAGCAGGGAGATAAACCTTGTGGTTGTAAAAGACCTGTCACGTTTCGGGCGGAACTACCTTGAAGTCGGCCAGTACACGGAACTGGAATTTCCTGCCCTCGGATGCCGCTTTATCGCTGTCAATGACAATGTTGACAGCCTGAACCGCGGTAATAATGATGAGATATTCATAGCGTTCCGCAATATCTTTAACGAGCATTATTCGAGGGATATCAGCCGGAAAATCCGTTCCGCAATGAACACTTCATGCAGAAGCGGAAAATTCATCGGGGCATTTGCACCGTTTGGCTATATGAAATCCCCCGATGACCGCCACAAGTTCGTCATTGACGAGCCTGCCGCCGCCGTAGTCCGCCGCATTTTCCAGATGCGCTGTGAGGGGCTTGGCTACCGCAGTATCACTTTGGTGCTCAACGAAGAAGGTATACTGCCGCCGAGGGAATACCGCTACCAGTCCGTAGGGAAACAGAACCCTTACACGAAAAGCAATGGGAAGTGGAGCATTTCGGAGGTAAGGCAGCTGCTCCACAACGAGGCATATATCGGGAACATGGTGCAGCATAAGAATGAGAAATTCTCATACAAGGACAGCCGGAATCTTGCCGTGCCTAAAGATGAATGGATAAAGGTGGAAAATACCCATGAGCCTATCATCAGCATGGATGTGTGGGAACAGTGCCGCAGTATGGACAGGGAGGCAAACCGCCCGCGCCAGAACAGCATGAAAGAGACCAGCCTGTTCAGCGGCCTGCTGTTCTGTGCCGACTGCGGATATAAGATGCGGAGCCAGATAAAAATGCAACGGCGGAAAAACGGCGTTACAGCCTGTTATGAAAACTATTTCTGCGGAAACTTTTCACGCTCCGGGCATACGGCATGTACCACGCACAATGTATCGCTCCGGGTATTGTCGCAGCTGGTACTGGGTGACATCTGGGTGAAATCGGAAGATGTCTTTTACCATGAGAAAGAGATTGCACAGTGTCTGATGGAGCGCAGGCAGAAACAGGGACAGGCAGAGCTTTCTGCCATACAGAAGTCCATGAGGTCACTGGAGAAGCGTGCGGCGGAACTTGACAGGCTGATAAGGAGCGCCTATGAAGACAAGGTAAACGGCTCGATACCGGGCGAACTGTGTGCGGAGCTTCTGGGCGGCTATCAGAAAGAACGGACGGAAAATGCCGCAAAGCGGCGGGAACTGGAAGCGCGGCTTGCGGAAATGCAGACGGTGAAAAATGAAGTGCAGGAATGGATTTCACTAATCCGCCAGTATCGGGATATTGACACGCTCGACCGTGAGATGCTTCTGAGACTGATTGACAAAATAGAAGTTGGTGAGGTACATATCGAGGACGGGCAGAAAGTAAGGGATATCAAGATACATTATAAGTTCGTAGGATATATCGGTTGATGCAGTAATCAGCCGATATTCTTTTTTCTACTTTATGTGAAATTCCCATATGGAAACAAGTATAAATACAGTAAAAAGGGTTAAAAATATCTCTCCAAATATGAGAAACAAAATGTTAATGGAATTAGGGTTCATGCAACAGATGCCGTTTTTCCGGATAGAAGATGTAATGAATCACTGTGACATTACACACAGCACAGCAGTAAAAATGGTAAATACCTTTATTAAACTGAAAATTGTAAAGCAGGCAGATAATAAGCAGCGGTATCGGGTATATGAATATGTATCACTGACGGAATGTATTAAGAAAATATGAGAAATGAAAAAGTTTCATATATATGGTAGGGATTAATGAATGTAATAGCGGGATTAAAATAGAATGTGTTTGAAAGATATGATATTATAGACAAAAAATGGCAAAAGTCTAAAATTTATGATGAAAAATGAACGAGATTGTGGTAAAATGATAGATAATCAAGTGTTATCCGTCAGTTTGGCGAGATAGAAAGGGTATGGATAATTGA
>OFGL01000909.1_pt1 | contig 20996 bp, 23 predicted proteins | sample 1521801 | NCBI WGS metagenome assembly OFGL01 (sample SAMEA3504085, study PRJEB24116) | mouse gut metagenome | biome: mouse gut; feature: mouse-associated habitat; material: faeces | place: Denmark | collected 2011 | reverse complement strand
TAATAGTTATTTTTATATATAAACTCAGCTGAGTATTGATTTTTATTAGAGTGTTCCACTAAATACTCTTTGATTTTAATTACAATATCTGATACCTTTTTCTCGTATTCCCTTACATTGAAATCTTGCGTATCTATTGCAAATGAAGCCTCGGTATAATTTGCTTTAATTTGAAAAGTAATCATGATATTATTATACAAATATTGTATTTGCGCTGTTTGCATATCTTCATATATATCTGCACTGTCAAAGCATGTATTTTCAGGTAAATATCCCATTTTCACAGGCGTAAACCCTAATTTTTCTTCCACCTCTTCATAAAATTCCTGCTCACTTCTAACTCCCGACTCTATATTATCCCCATCTTTCGTATCCAGCTGCGTCATCTCCCGACCGCCGACTTCCTGTTTCTTCTTTTCAAGCAAGTGCTGTGGACCACCTGAACTTGTAATTCCTATACCAACTGCTACTAATGCCGCTGCTGCAACGAGAAGATATACTTTCTTTTTGGATTTCCCCATCAATTTCAAAGCTTTTCTTTCCTGTTTGCGTTCATACGCATCTATCTTCTCCATGAGTTCCTCATACATTCTCGGAGGAACCTCTATATCTTTTAGTTCTTCGTCCGCCTCTACTCGCTCGATGATTTTCTGTGCTTCTTTCTCAAAGTCTTCCTGTAAAAGCCTCTTCCAACGTGCCTCTTCCATATATTCACTTTCTATTTTATTTCCTTTCATACGTTTACTCATACGACACCTCTTTTTGTATGTTCCTTCCCGTTTTCTTTACGATAAAAGCTTTCTTTTTTGAAAACTTCTTCCAATCTTTCTTGACCTTTTCTCTGAATCTGATAAGATTAATTCGTAGAGAAAAATTTTAGGAGGACTCCAAATGAAACGGATTGTTTTAACCGGCGGCGGTACTGCCGGCCATGTTACACCTAATATCGCGTTGATTCCACGATTAAAAGAACTCCACTACGATATTCAATATATCGGTTCCTATAACGGAATCGAAAAAGAACTTATTTCACAATTTAACATCCCTTATCACGGTATCTCTTCCGGAAAACTTAGAAGATACTTTAGTCTGAAAAACTTTTCCGACCCATTCCGTGTATTAAAAGGATTTCGTGAAGCAAGTCAATTAATTAAAAAACTTAAGCCGGATGTCATCTTTTCCAAAGGCGGTTTCGTGTCTGTTCCGGTTGTGATGGCAGGAAAACGTCATCATGTTCCAGTTATCATCCACGAATCCGATATGACACCAGGGCTTGCCAATAAATTATCCATTCCTTCCGCAACAAAGGTATGCTGTAACTTTCCGGAAACTTTAAAGAACCTTCCGGAAGATAAAGCAGTTCTTACCGGCTGCCCGATTCGGCAGGAATTACTTGAAGGAAACCGTAATGCCGCACTGCGATTTACTGGTCTTACTAACGAGAAGCCCATTCTCCTTATCATCGGAGGAAGTCTTGGCTCCATCGTCGTAAACGATGCAGTACGGGCTATACTTCCTGAATTGTTAAAGCAATTCCAGGTAATCCACCTTTGCGGAAAGAATAAAATTGATGCTTCCCTAAATGCTCTGCCTGGATATATCCAGTATGAATATATCCAAGATGAGTTAAAAGACTTATTTGCTCTTGCCGATCTGGTAATCTCCAGAGCTGGCGCTAATGCTATCTGTGAGTTGGCAGCACTTCATAAACCAAATATCCTGATTCCTCTTTCCGCGAACGCCAGCCGCGGCGATCAGATCTTGAATGCTCATTCCTTTGCCAAGCAAGGTTTCAGCATCGTTATCGAAGAAGAGGAACTCACAAAGAATAAATTAATGGATGCTATTTTAACATTATATCAGAACAAAGATTCTTACATAAATGCTATGAAGAATTCTCCTCAACAAGATGCTATCCATACGGTTATTAACCTAATTGAACGTGCTGTTTCCAAATCAAAATAAATTTATATGATAAGAAATAGGTGTCATCGGGACACCTATTTCTATTTTATCATAATCATACCATATCTTTCACTATAGCTTTTCTTTATCCATTCTTTTGCCCTATACAATATACTTTCGAGTACCCCAAGAGTAATCCCCATTTCCTTTGCGACTTCTTTCTGTGGTTTACCTAACACATAGACCAACGTGACTGCCTCATACCAGCGTGTGTTCTTCTCATACAATGCTTCGAAAATCTCTTGATTGAGAACCACAATTTCATCTGTTCTTTCTTTTTCTAAGATTTCCTCTTCCGGATTATTGTCGGGTAAGTCGACGCTGTATGAATCCAACTCCTCCCAATCAACAGTAGTCACCTTTTCGTCTTGTTCAAAATATGTCAAACATAATCTTTTCACTGTTATGGCAAGCCATGATAAAATTTTAGCTTCTTCTACATGTTCCATATGATGGTAAAATCTTAGAAACGCAATCTGCGTAAGATCACTCGCAACATGAATATCTTTGATATAAGTCCGTGCTATTTTCAGGATAATTTCTGCATACTCCCTATAGATGCTATCAAATTCTTCCCTTTTCATTTACCTCTTTCTCATTTTATCTTTCGTAATTGTTTATATATTTTTAAACGATTTTCGTTAATAATTCTTCTTTATCTGCCTCTGTAAGTTCTCCCATATGCCATCCAAGTCCCACTTTATCACCTTCATAACGCGGTATCAGATGTATGTGAAAATGAAATACCGTCTGCCCTGCTGCTTCATTATTGTTCTGAACAATATTATATCCATCACAGCCAAGTACTTCCGTCATCTTTGTAATCATTTTCTTTGCAAGTACCAAAGCCTTTGCTGCAAGTGTATCGTCAAGCTCATAAAGATTTTTGTAATGCTCCTTCGGAATAATAAGCGCATGTCCTTTCGCCGCCGGAGCCGCATCCAGGATTACCCGAAAATCCTCATCCTCATACAAAGTAGCCGTCGGGATGTCCCCATTTGCCAGTTTACAAAAAATACAGTTCTCTTTTCTCATCTTTTTTACCTCTTTCTTTCTGCTCTTATGACTATTCCGCGAAGATTGTCGGAATTTAGAGTATGATTTTCGTTGTTCCTTCCTTACTTCAGGTGTTACACTTGCATCAAACAAAAGGAGTAGCACCTATGATTACCATAAAAGATTACGAATATTTAAAGACATTAATTTCAGATATCCCGCAAGCCGAAGCATTACTGGAACGTCTGCGTGAATACCATCTCTTTACAATACACCAGATTTCCCATGAGGTTCGTAATGCCCTCACCTTAGTCGGTGGTTCTTTGCAAATGCTTGAAGTATACACACCTTCTGTACGCGAACTTCCTTACTGGTCACAGTTAGAAGAAGATGTATCGTCGGCACAGGCACTGTTGGACGGACTTTCCCAATATAATAACAGTACCACCTTATCTATCCGAACCTTTAATATGAATTATTTTTTAAAATCTCTTGCATTATCTTTTGCGGCATCTATCACTGACTCGCAGACTACGTTTACCTCCAGAATATCTTCCCAGATTACTACCTACGAAGGAGATGCTCTAAAACTTCGCAAAGCATTGCTTAACCTCTTAAAAAATGCTGTCGAAGCTGCCCCAGAAGGTTCTGTCACCTTACATGCCAGTCATTTAGAAAATGGAATTCAAATTGAAATCAAAGATGACGGAAGGGGCATTACCAAAGAACAGTTACTACATATTTTCGAACCATTTGCAACCTACAAATCAACCGGTACTGGTCTTGGTCTGCCACTTTCACGCAATACGATTCTTGCTCATGGAGGAACTTTAGATATTGTCTCCACTCCGGGGCATGGAACCCTCGCGCGTGTCTTTCTTCCGATACAAAAAAAGGGCTGCGAGGAAACCACCGGCAATTCCGCCTAAATGCGCATAGTTATTAATTCCTCCATTTGCTAACCCGTTATACAAACTTATGAATGCCATAAACAAAAGTCCTTGGCTTGTAAGACCTGAAATATAACCGCGCCCTTTGATTGCCATCCATATGAGCGCTCCTAATATTGCAAAAACTGCGCCAGACGCACCTGCGCTTACCGAATAATCCCCATTCCCCCACTCTACTGCAAGGGATAAAAGATTACCTGTAATTCCGCCAATAAGATAAATTAATACAAACTTAATCTTACCAATTGCTTTTTCCGCATACCTTCCGAGGATAAGCAACATAAACATATTATTTGCCAGATGCATAAATCCAAAATGCATAAACATGCTGGTAAGAATCCGATAATATTCTCCCGCTGCGATAGACGGGAGATATACGGCGCCTTTTTCTAGCATATAAAGTGCGTCCTCTGTATCCCCTCCCAAAGTAAGCAGTACATATACTACTACATTCAAAGCCGCCAGTACTATCGTACATGGTGGTACTTTTTCTTGATAATCCATCCTACACCTCTTATATTTGTACCCCTGACGTTAATCTTGATAACGTTTCTATTATAAGTGATTCCCTTCTAAGTTGCAATTCCAACAATTAAGATATTTGGATTATTTCCTAATGGTAAAAAAGTTTCCAGTTTCCCCACTTTTCTTCTATCTTCTTTCATTCAAATATGATGTCAACTCGCCGACTGTTGTCACTGGGTTGCTTTTTCTACTAATTATTCTTTGTTGTTCTCTCCGCAATTTTTCCAGCTGTTTACAAGCTCTTTGTTTTGCCACCTTTTGATATGGGAGCAATTCATCATAAATATCTTTATTTTTCTCATACTGTTTCAAACGTCCCTTTTTCTTTAACTGCTGTAGAACAGCCTGACAATCTTCAAGGAAACTATTATATTCTGTAAAATGTAACAAATACCAAAACTCAAATGCCGGATTAGAAAAAGCAATCCGATACCCCTCTTTTTTTGCAGTCTGTTCTGCTTTTATCAGCATTTCTTCTGTATTTTCATCTCTGTCAAAAACACACCAAATCACATCCCCTTCATCTGGATAATAAGGGTTTATCCCCATTGTTGCTCTTGCCTTCTGCACTAATTTATCAGCCGCCTTGTATTGTGATGGAATTGGCAAAATGTCTATTCTGCATCCCCTGGAACGAAATCGTTTAAAATATCTGATTTCCGTTTCTGAACCCTCGCAAATTAAATATACAACGGAATTGCGTTTTCTTCCTGATTGTTTTCTTTCTTTTTCTCTTGTCCGCCTCACAGATAACTCCCTTCCCCAATAAAAGGAACCGCACCATATCTTCCTTGAAGATAACCTTTGTAAATGTTCTCTCCTTTTCTTGGTGAAAACTCAATCAGCTCATAGAGTTGCGTTTCCATTGTCCGTTCATTTTTTTCTGCAAAACAAATCTGATCTCGACGCAGAAGCGTCAAGTCTAACAATCCCGTATCATGTGTTGTAAAAATCAACTGTGTATGCTTTGTATTAATCGCTGAATCCTGCACAATTTCAATCAAATGGCGAGTCAATAGTGGATGCATACTAGCTTCAATCTCATCTACCAAAAGGAGCGCCCCTGCTTCCAATGCGTCCAACCATGTTCCAATGCGCGCAAAAAATCTTTGTGTTCCTGTGGATTCCAATTCCATCGGAAGTACATATTGTCCTTCTTCTCCCTGTTCATCTACAAGCGAATGAACCGCGGATATCAATGGTTCCTCTTTTGAACCGGTAATCACAATATCTCGAATACCCAAATCTGCGAACAGTAATTCCTTTAGTATTCTTTGTTTCAACACACCTCCTTGATTTATAGCCTTCAAAGTAGATTCCGGAGAAGTTTGCTGTTCTAACAAATCATAGATTTTCTTTTGAAACCACTGATATGGTTGTTCCGTCTGAACACAATTCCATTCATTTGAAGTTACCAAATATAACCGGTTCTTAGGAGTCCTTCGTGCCAATGTCATCTGCTCCTGAATGTTTTCACGAAATTCATATCGCTCCCCATCCCTCGAGAAAATCAAGGCTTCTCTTCCTCTTGGCCAATAATAAAGATATTCTGAAAGGATTTCACTTTTATCAAATTGATATCCATACGCATATTTAATTCCTTTATAATAATAAATCATCTCAAATGTCGTCGGTTTCATTTGTTCCTCTGTAAATACAAATGGCTCCTGCGGGAGTGATTCTCCCTTTAAAAGTCGCGCATACTTTCCACAGAGCATTTCCCGCATTAGCCAAATCGCATGAAGGATATTGCTTTTTCCCGCTGCGTTGGCTCCAAAAAGTGCTATAACTGGAATAAGATTTCTTTTTCTGTCTATATTGATCAAACATTCTTGCATTGTGTTGTCCTTCGTTGCCTGCATACTGATTACTGCCTTTTCTTTCAACGATCGATGATTTGTTACCGAAAACTGTAATATCATCTAGCATCCCTCCTTTTTTATTACTTTTATTCTATCATTATATTTCTTTCCGAGTCAATTTTATCATTAATTTTTGCATTTTTTATTCATTTTTCTCTATTAAATTTATTTTTCTACGCTTTTAGTTTCTAATGGTAAAAAAGTTTCCAGTTTCCCCATTTTTCCTTTTTTCTTTTTTTGCGCCGAAAATAAGAAGAAACATCTTCTCTGATCAACTGAGTTTGCGGCAACGCATCTATTTCTCCATATCCTCTTTTCTGTTCCCACAGTTCCTCTCCCCTTGTTTCTTCCTCTTCCTTTTTCTCCCTTAAAAATCTCTCTTCTTCCTTTAGTTCCGTCTTTTCTTCAAGTTGTTCCAAAAGTTCTGCCATACAATAATTTTCCTCCATAGTTACACGATGCAGCCGATATGCGAGATATATTCCCTCTTTGTCTTCATAATCCATTCTTTCCACAAAGAATTCCGTCAATCTGTGAAAAGCCTCACAAAAATGTTGTTTTTCAAGTGGATAATAACAAAAACAATACTCTCCTCCTTGTACAAAAATACTTTCCGGGTCCAGCATAATTTTATTTTCATCCAAAAGATACTCTTTACAAAGCTTTATTACCTCTATTATTTTTCGTATCAGACTTTTCATTTGTTCACCATTCAGAGACTCCTTTTCATACATATTTTTCAGAGACACCTTACGATTTATTTCATATAAAAAATGAATTTTCCCCTCTACGCCTCTAAGCTGTAATGGCAATAATCCAGTAATCTTATTCTCCTCCAGCATATACAACTGGTAATCTTTCTCATATAATTCCCCGGATTCTATGATGTAATAAGTATGACTAATCCCTCTCTGATAAATTGTTCTCCATTGCTTCTCCAATCTTTTCACCTACTTCTTTTAGCCTCTTCCACTTTCGAATTTCTTTTTCCGGCTGAGTATAATGCATCCTCGCTTTCACCTTTACATGCAAAAATCCTTTTTCTGCCTTCACTTCCATATATAAAACATCTTCCTGCCACACAGCTTGTGTATGAACTTTCGAAAACAACATTAGTTTTCCAGATATCCTGCTGTCAAAATACTGTTTTGCTCTTAACGCCTCTTGTACATTGTTTATCTTTCTCTCCTCACAGGATACAGCAACCGTCTCATATGCCGCACCTTTTAGTATATTCTTGTCATGATATAAAAATAATGCAAATATCCATAACATTACCCATAACATGATAATGGGTACTACATATGCTGCTTCAATCGTAAAACTTGCATTTATACATTTTCCCCGAACTGCATATGTCTCAAACCGTCTATTCATAGAAACCATACTCCTATATATCCCCATAATAAATATGGAACAAATGCAATTCTGCTGCTTTTTCCAAAACTTTTTTGCCGAATAATTTCCAAGGTACCGATCATGGCAGCACTTGCAAAAGCAATAAATAAAAGTATGCAAAGCTTCCATCCTCCAAGCAGCATCCCAAGCCATACCATCAGCCAACTGTCTCCATATCCGATGGCCTCTTTGGTAATATAACTAAACACTACAAACATAAGACCTATTATAGCTCCTAATACGCTCCTTATAATTTCTTCTGCCCCGCCAAACAAACACAAAATACATACGCTTCCGATTGCTATTCCCAAAAATATCCGCGGTACTCTTTTTGTCTTGATATCAATGACCGTCAACAAAACCAACAACATTGCACCGGCTATCTTCATTCCTTCATATATTATCTGGTACATTTTGAACACGCCCCCATTCCACCAACTTCTGTTATCGGTACTGCATCAATATGCCTTTTTAAACCACTACAGTCCAATGAACTATGGTATTTATTTCCTGTTTCTGTAATATATAAACCTACTGCATCTTCTTTGCCTCCCATGCATCTCTCACATGATTTATACTTTTCTCCATCATGATTCCTCAACTCACCTACTTCTCCTTTCGATGTCGTCCTAATGGATAACTTTAGATATGAACACTGACTATTTCGATGATACACGCTCCCTGTTTCAGCCACATACACAATATCTTCTGCTAAATCCATCACACCATTGCCTCGATATCCGTTCCACCCCTTCACCATCATAGATTCAGAAACAATCACGGATGGCAAAAAATTACCCGGTACCGGAATCTTCATCGGGTACTCCACGTGTAAATGCAGGATACCCGCACTATTCATCCTACTTCCCGCACAACTAATCTGTCCCTTTTCAATCAAACTACTTGTCATCCTTTCTTCGCCAATTTCTTTTATCAATCTTCTTTCTAATTCACTTTGACTAGGGAACGGAGCTTCATATGACCTTTCTGCCATTTCTTTTCCGACTGTATGAAGCGCATTTTTCATATAAGCCCCTGTCACCATCATTTCCAGCAAAAATACAAATGTTAAAATACCTGCCAGAAAAAATGGTATGAGCATTGCCGTTTCTAACGTAATACTTCCCTCCTCTTTCCACAAAAGCGGTGCAGATACCCTTTCGTCATAGAACTGTATGTTTTTTCGTCTGCGGTGTGTCATCAGGTTTCTCCTTTCCTTTTCTTATTTTTATTACTTCTTTGTAGTTATTGGTGGGAATAACGAAAGGGTATCGGCACCGCTTTTATGAACTGTCTTAAACTACTGATATTGATATGTACAGGGGTAGATATATGTAATTCCTTTGGAAAACACTGAAGTGCACCTCACTTGAAGCGCCGTAACACATGCGTCCACACGGAAAAATTCACACCCTTTTTCCATCCGCATATTAAGCTCCATGATATCCAACATTCTTTTTGCAAGCATTCCTCTCTCTTCCATAAGCAGACATGCCTTCAGATATTGTGTATATGATATTCCTTCTGTATCGTCTGTTGCCGGGTTATCCCATTCCCCTTTTCCCATTCGAAATAAAGAAGACAATGTCAGCTGCCACTGCTCCTTCGTCTTTTGAAGAGCTACTTTTCCTCCTCGGAACAATACTCGAAGATCCATGATGGATTCCCCGAATGACCAAAGTACGATCAGAAAATTTACCGCTAAAACCATTATCAATATAGTAATGTGACATAGGAATTTGTTGCTGTTCGCCCCAGCATTCAATGATAAATTTCTGGTTTTCTATTGAACTGGATTCTTCTTTATTTGCAACTGAAAGTCGAATATATCCTACCGCAACAGAGGAAAGAAATTTCAGTTCTTCTTTATATTTATGTTTTCTGCTTTTTCGTGCCATGAAAATACCCCTTTCAATAGAAAAGGTTACGGCAAAAACCGTAGCCACTGGCAATATCATATCTCATTTGTCGCTTCCACGGGGAAATATCCATTTGTCGCTTCCACGAGCTTAGTCACCCGTATGTCAAGCCCACGACAAAAAAATTACAACTTTTTTTGAGGATTTCCGGGCAGCCGCATAGCTGCCCGTAGCTACTTAATACGGTATTCATGGCTCACGCCTCCTTTCCTGGTTCGCTTATTCCTAAGAAATCCTGTGTCACATATTCAATCTCGATCCGGTCTCCCGGAAAGATATAGACCTTACTGATAAGCCGGTCAATCAGGGCTTGCGTCAGTGTGTCGGCGCTGCCTACTTCCTGAACGATCTCACGCTGTTTCAGCTTTGCTTCATAATCGCTCTGTATCTGCCTGGTCTGTGCGGTAATGGCGGCATGGACATTCCTTGCCTGCACCAGATCCACATCATATACCGCCTTGCGCTCCTGGTAGGTTTCCAGGTCAATCTCTCCAAGTGCATACTGTTCATAAAGCTGCCGTTTGCTGTCCTGGATAGAGCGCAGCTTATCTTCATGCTCGGCCTGCTGGACCGTCTGCAAATTCAGCTTATCCTTGCTGCTGTCAATCCCCAGCGCCGGACACATCTGTGCCCGGATTGTTTCAAGGACCGCCTGCTCCAGATCAGCCATTTTCACCCTTACCCCATGGCAGGGAAGGGTTTCTGCCACTTCGGAGTGACGGCAGTAAAACCACGTTCCATTTCTAAGTGACATAGCATGGTCGCAGCAGCCGCAGAATACTTTCCCTCGGAGAAGGTAGTCGCGCCGTTTTTTATTCGGAAGGGAGAAACGCCTGATCGAAGCGTTGGCTTTCTCAAACAGCTCCATGCTTACGATTGCCGGGTGGTGGTCCGGTATTTTGAACCATTCGCTTTCATCCTTTAGCTTCATGCGGCGGCTGCCGATTTCCTGTACCTTACGCTTGCCGATCACATAAGTGCCGATATACCGCTGGTCCTCCAGCATCCGCAGGACTGTTGAGCTGCTCCAGACGCCGTGTGTCCTGGACACATTATAGTGGTCTTTCCCTTTATCCCTCCGGTATTCCCCAGGGGTGGGGATATTCATGGCATACAGTTTCCGCGTGATCCCGGCGGCCGTATTGCCGTCAGCCGCCCATTCAAATATCTGCCGTACAATCCCTGCAACGTCCTCGTCCGGCTCCATGCGCCCGTCCGCGCTCTTGCGGTAGCCATAGGGACAGATGACGCTCTGGTATTCGCCCCGGCGCATCTTTGCATATTTGGCGCTTTTCGTTTTCATGGACATATCCCGGCTGTAACATTCGCTGATAAGATACTTAAAGGCAACGTCAATCCCTCCGGTATCTCCTTTGAAATTGGCGGTGTCAAAATCGTCACTGACGGAGATAAACCGAGTATGGTAGAGCGGAAATACCCGCTCTATGAAATAGCCGGTCTCAATGCTGTTTCGCCCAAACCGGGAGAGGTCTTTTACGATGATACAGTCGATCTTCCCGGCCTGGACCATCGTCAAAAGCTCCTGTACCGCAGGGCGCTCAAAATTCGTGCCCGTATGGCCGTTATCAACAAATTCCAGCACTTCGCCGTTATCCCATTCCGGCAGCGACATGGCCTTTTCCCGGAGGATCAGCTTTTGGTTGGGAATACTCAAACTCTCGGTCTTAAAGTCCTCCACGGACAGGCGGATATAAAGGGCGATCACATATTTTTTGTGCATGGTTCCACCGCCTTTCCCTGGAATTCACTCTTGAAGCGGAAAGTTACATGGATATTCCGCTCATGGTCGATTTCGATCCGCTCAATCAGCCGGTCAATCAGTTCTGCCGTAAGCGCATGGTCTTGTGTCAGCGATTTCGCATCCTTTTCCATTGCCCGGTAGCGCACAAGCCGGCTGTCCAGGGCGTCCATATCTTTTTCAAGCGCCTCAATCTCGCCGGACAGTGTACGGATGGATTCCTCATAATCCGCTTTCAGCTCAAAGTATTCCTCGTTTGTTAAGATACCCTGGACGAAGTTCTCATACAGTCCGCGGATCAGCCGGCGTTTCTTTTCGGTTTCCTGCCGCCTGGCCGACATCTGGGTTTTCAGCCTGTCTTTGTCCTTTTTCTGTTTTGCCTCCAGCTGAAAGAGGGGGAGGGACATTCCCAGGGCAACAGACAGCTCTTTTTCCAGAATAGCTGTGACCGTGGCGATAAGCTCCGTTTCCTGCATCATCACGCCTTTACAGCTATCCTTTGCCACACGGCTGTTGGTGAGGCAGTGGAACCAGTAAACATCCGGCCCTTTCTTGCGCTCGGCGCGCTGCCGGTGGAGGCTCCTGCCGCAGTCGGCACAGAACACCTTCCCCTTGAAAATGTTTGGGGTGTAGGGCCGCTTTGGGACCGCCCGGCTTTCCTCACAGATTTGTTTCCGGTATTCCTGCACCGCTGTAAAGAGCTCATAACTGATGATTGGTTCATGGGTGCGTCTTGCAATAATCAGGTTGTCCTCCCCGGCCTTAACCTGCTGATGGTCCACGATCTTTGTCTTTCCCTGCACCAGATCGCCGGTGTAGACCTCGCTTTCCAGAATCTTCATTACGGTGCGTGTCTGCCATTTCCCGCTCCCGATCAGGCCAGGGCTGGTGATCTCCCCGGTGGATTTTTTGTAATGGCTGGGCGCTGTGATCCCCATTTCATTCAGGTTGCGGACGATACGGTTCAGCGCCACATGCCCATGCGCCCACTCAAAAATCTGCCTTACGACAGGGGCGGTATCTTCATCGATCAGCAGTTTATGGCAGTTGTCCGGGTCTTTGCGGTAGCCGTAGGGCGCCCGTGCGCCGATATAATCGCCGTCTTTCATGGCCTGCCTTGCCTGGGCCTTGATCTTTCTGCCAATGTCCAATGCGTAAGCCTCGTTTATCATATTTTTCAGGGGAAGCATAATACCGCTGTGGAGGCTGCCGGGGTCTGCCGTGTCAAACTGGTCCGTGACCGCAATAAAACGGACGTTGTGGGTATGGAAATACTGTTCGATATAATAACCGGTATCAATGGAATTCCGTCCCAACCGGGAGAGGTCCTTGACAATCACACAGTCAATATGGCCCGCCTCGATATCAGAAAGCATCTGCTGGAAACCGGGGCGGTGGAAGTTCGTGCCCGTCGCCCCATTGTCGATATAGGTATCATAGACAACGAAATCCGGTTTGTCCGCAAGGAAATCATTCAACACCAGCTTTTGGTTTTCCACCGAACAGCCCCGCTTTTTATTATCCTCCACAGAAAGACGGATATAGAGCGCCACATGCACATATAAGGACGGGGCCGGCATGGGAGCCAACCTCTGTTTCCTGCTCTTTCTTGCCATTTAGCCCACCTTCCTTTCTTTGCCCTGTACGGCAATCTGTTCCGCCAGGGAAACCGCTTTCTGGTATTCATCCTGGTAATTAAATTCAATATGTAGCTCGTCTTTCCCCATTACCCGTATGCTGCGGATAAGCTGCATGACCGCCCTCCGGTCAATTTCCTCCATCGTGGAGAATTGCATAAAGTGGTTGATCCAGCGGTTCCGCTCGCTGCGGTTCTCCAGTACGTCCGTCAGCTTTTCGTTCCACTCGGCAACCGCTTTCTGCAGCAGTTCAATATCTGCATTGTATTTCCGCTTATAGGAGAGGAATTCTTCTTTGGTAAGAATCCCGCTCACCAGATTTTCATAGAGTTTTGCCTTGAAACCCTCAACCTGCGCCATACGTTTCTCATTTGCTTTGATCTGCCCGGCGTATTCCTGGGCCAGTTCCCGGTTGATCCGCTCCTGGCTGATACTGGACAGCAGCGCATCCAGGGAAGCCACATTTTCAATATGCCCTTTCAGGCTGCCCTGCACGCACTCGATCAGGTCGGACTCTTTCACCATGACGGAAGATTTACACCCGTTCTTTTTGCCGGTAGGACAATAATAATAGTGGTATTCCTTATCCTTATAGCGGTTGGTCTTGCGCGTCATACGGCAGCCGCAGCAGCCGCAGATCAAAATGCCGGAGAACAGGTAAACTTTATCCGATTTTGGAGATGTCCGGGTATCAATCCTGCGGAGGCGCTGCACCAGGCCAAAATCATGTTTCTGGATGATCGCCTCATGGGCGCCCTCCACACGGACCCATTCAGAGGAAGGCCTGTCCTCACGCTCTTTCAGCTTGAAGTGGGGCGTGGTCTGTTTTCCCTGCACCAGCGTTCCGGTATAGGTTTCATCCTGCAAAATGCGGATGATCGTTGTGGCAGACCATTTACAATCTTTACGGTCCGTATAGCCGCCTTTGGCGTGGGGCATCCCGTTGTTGCGCTTATAAGCCAGCGGTGAGAGAATGCCCATGCGGTTCAGCTCGTCTGCAATATGGGAAGCGCTGAACCCCTCCAGCCGCTTTCTGAAAATATCCCGCACCACGTTAGCGGCGTATTCGTCAATTTCCAGGCTCTTGTGCTTATCACCGGCTTTTATATATCCGTAGATGGGAAACGCACCCACAAAATCACCGCTGCGCCGTTTCACATCCAGGGCGCTCCGGGTCTTGACGGAAATGTCCCGGCTGTATGCCTCGTTCATAATGTTTTTTACTGATACGGTAAGGTCATCGGCAGCGTCATTCTCTGTGTCCACGTTATCGTTGATGGCGATAAAGCGGACGCCGTAGGCCGGAAATACCCGGCGCATATAGCGGCCGGTCTCTATGTATTCACGACCCAGGCGGGAGAGGTCTTTGACGATCACACAGTTGGCCTCGCCCTGCTCGATCATCCGCATCATTTCCTGAAATGCCGGGCGGTCAAAGAGGACCCCGCTGTAACCGTCGTCAATCTTTTCTGCCACAACTTCAATCTCCGGGTGCCGGGCAATATAATCATCAATCAGCCGCCGCTGGTTGGCGACGCTGTCGCTTTCCACCGTCTTATCATCGGTATAAGAAAGACGGATGTACTTAATGGCTTTGTAAACCTGCATAAAAAAACACTCCTTTCATTGCGCAGAAAAATCCCCGCAATCCAAGAAGTGTGGCTGTGCCGTATTCAATTCCTTTTCCAGTTCTTATTGTACCACGCCCCTGCGGGAAAGTCAGCCCTTTTCCTAAAATAATCCGGCTCACCGTAAGATTCCCTTGATACATTCCTCCAGGGTGGCGCCGCCTGCGGCAAAGCTGGCCTGTACGGTGAACCGCCCGCATTTGAAGCGGTAAGGGTCTTTGATCTGCCGTACAAATTCGGCGATCCGTTCCTCACGGGAAAGCTCCTTATCAACGGCAACCTCCCGGATGTCCACCAGTGCGCCGGTCCTGCCGGCAACAACCGTATTCTCCATAATACCAACTCCTTCCTGAAAATTTCTGGCTATCGAAACCACATGAATAAGTCGGGCCTGCGCTCTTACAGTCACAGACCCGGCCCATTGTATCTGATTTCGATCATCTGCCGTATTTGCCACGCCCCCCGGCAGGCCCTGCACGAACAAGGCGGGGCTGTTACAGGCTGCGGATAGCGTCGCCGCATCATAGCCCCGCATACGCCGCCGCTTTGCCAGAGCAGGCGCACGCCGCAGGAACTCTCCCCAAGTCTTTAGGGAGCCGTGAGGAAGTACCATTGTGATCTGTGCCGTTGTCGCGTCCGGCCTGCCACAGCCGGTTTCGTGGGTTGCGTTTACCGCTCGGACAGCCTGGATTCATCACCTCCTTAGGCCGCCTGTCACCGCGCCGCCCCATCTGCCGCTCGGAACACAGAATGAAGTACCTGTAACAGCGTGTATTCGATTGTCAAGGAGCAAGCGAGGGGCGTGGCAGTTATGACAGTTTTTCAGTTGGAGCGGGCCGGAGCATATGCTGTACGGCCACACCCGCCAGGCTTGTCCCGCCGGATAAATATGTCCCTCTATTATTCATTTCATTTTTGAGGTTAAAGTTGCCGTCTGTCAGGAAATTTTTTCAAAATTTTTTCCAGGCTGTGCAAACCAGCGTTGATAGAGCGGGTGATTCTGCTCTTATGAGTGCCTTCCGCTTTTGCAATATCTGCTTTGCTCATGCCAAGAAAATAATGTGCATAAATCCGGTTTTTCTGTTTCTCCGGCAAAGAAGCAAGCACCCGATACAGCCGGATATTTTCTTCTTTCTGTTCCAGAATATCAAGAGGCGACAACGCAGCCATTAGAACATCCCGCTCAACGTTCACGTCATAATCCAGAGAAAAATATGCTTTGTGCCGATATGTACGCAGGAAATAGGCGGCTTCCGCCAACTTATATTCCCGGAGCAGATCAGCCACCTCGTCCGGTACTTCAACAATCGTGTCCTGCGTATAAAGCGGGTAATACTCCCGCAGATTGATTTTTTTCATGGGTAATTCCTCCAATTTCGATTTTTTAGTTGACTGGCAAAATCGAAATCAGAGGGTGGGGAGCGGCATCCTGGGACATTGCCCTTACCGGTACCGCAGAATAATATAAAAAGGCGTACCCCTAAAATAGCAGGTACACCTATACAGCCATATTTCAGAAAAACAGAAGGACACTGTTGGAAAATATCTTTTTCTGTCGAAACAAAAAATGCCGTAATCCACAATATATGGACTACGGCAAATAAAACATCACATACAGGACAGCGCTTCCGCCTCCCGGAACCTTTCGACAGCATCCCTATATCCTCCCAAACCAGGAGGAACGATAACTGCGCCTGTTAACAGCCTCCTATCTTATTGGGCGATATTATACAGAACGAACACCAAGCCTTTGCCTCGGTACAGCCTCGCTACAATCATTATGGCCGCAAATTCTCCCATATCCCGACACATTAAAGCAGAAAAAAGTGTGTACCTGAAATCACAGATACACACCCATAACTGTCTGTCTATGTTGTCCCACGGCAGTCACTGTCAAATTTATAACCTACGCCACGTATACTTTTTATATAATCCGGCACCGCATCAGAAATTCTCAATTTCTTTCGCAGATTACTGGCATGGTTGATAATGACCTTCCGGGAATAAAAAGAATCTTCCTCATTCCAGACCAAATCCATAATCATTTCAAATGTAAATACCCGCCCCGGATTGCGTATCAACAGGGCGAGAAGGTCAAACTCTTTTGCAGTTAAATCGATTTTCTGATCTTGCACACAGACTATCCTTTGTTCCAGACAAAAAAACAGATCGCCTTCGTAAATCTTCGTCAAAGGGTATCCCTGATGTTCCGATGAATCATGATTAGGGGTAATGACAACGGGGTTATCAACATCACTTTGTTTATCTCGTTCAAAAATATATTGCGTTAATTCTTTCTTCTGTTTAGATTCAAGAACAGCAAACAATTTTTTACCAATTTGCCGACCACTTTCTGATATATCGAGCATTGCTATTTTTTCCATGTCATCACCTCCTGCGTATTTGTTTATTTTTGTAATAACATATTCTTATTCAAGAACAATAAGATAGTGCTCTCAATATTCTGATATTTTTTGATTGGTAATCGCAAAAATAGCCATAGCATATTTTCACTATAACACCATGCTCTTGCAATTCTTTGATTGCATAAGCGCAGTAATGATTTCTGTACTATTTACGCCGCCATGCCATATTTGCCAGCTAATTAGATATACACTGTTTACCGCTATATTCAATACAAACTATGCTCCGATATAATCAAGAAAACAACAGTAGTGTCATTGCTGAAATCCTTATTTTATCTCGGCTTTTCTGAAAACTAAGTGTGTTGCTGTTAGTGAAATAACAATCACCGCTGCTGCAAACAACGCCGATAATGCAAGTGTTCTGTTATCGCTCGTTTGTGCAAGGCTAAAACAGGTCAGCCGGAAAACGCTCTCGCTGATGAAGTTTCTAAGGATATTGCAGGACACAAAGCTGAACACAACTGTTACAGCTATTCCCGATGTAACTTTTTTGAGGGCAAAGACAATAAACATAACGATACAGATGTTAGCACATATCTGCAATATGACAACCAGCAGCCAAACAAAATCCGTTACAGAAAATATACTGGTGTCAAACCTGTACTTAACAGCAAATCCAATAACTGTTGCAAAAACATAGGTTAAATGAAGCAGCACTGCCATGATAACGGTAGTAACAGTTCTTGCAATAAATATTGAAAAACGGCTGTACCCTGCCTTTATCTCATTATGTATCGTTCGGTTTAGAAAATCATTTCCAGCAAACCAAGCTGCAACAAGTGAGATGATAAACATAAAAGATGTATCGCAAACCGAAAGAGAAAACACCGTTGCTGTATCAAGATTTTCCGGGAGTTTAAGAAGTCCAAGGAAAAATCCTGCTGCTGCAAGAACAACCGCCGCAAGATACATGATAATAAATCTTTTCGCTTTGTATTTTTCAATGATTAGCTGATTATACATTGCTGTCACCTCCCGTAATGCTAAGGAAGTATTCTTCAAGGCTTTGCCCCGTAACTGAAAGTTTTTTGTCAAGTTCATCATGGGTGATCGACTTGATTATCCTCCCCCTGTGGATAATATAATAATCAGTGGCAAGCAGATAAAGCTCATTAAGGATATGACTTGACAGGAACAGTGTTACGTCATTTTCCTCATTCAGCCTTTTGAGCAAGCTGCGCAGTTCGGATATGTTTTTAGGGTCAAGACCGTTTATCGGCTCGTCAAGTATAAGCAGCCTCGGCTTACCGACAAGAGCCATTGCTATGCTAAGTCTTTGCTTCATGCCCATAGAGAATTTTCCTGCTTTCTTATCCTTAACCTCGGTCAGCCCCACCATTCCAAGCAGCTTATCACATATTTCCTTGTCGGGATTACCGATAAGGATACGCTGCAATTCAAGATTACGGTAAGCAGAGTATTCCGGATAAAGGGCAGGAGCTTCAATGGTACTGCCGATATGTCGGCGCATTTTCAGAATATCACACGGTTTATTCTTCCCGAACAGCGAAAAATCACCGTTTGTCGGATAAAGCAGCCCTGTCAGCACTTTCATCAGTGTGGTCTTACCTGCGCCGTTCTCACCGATAAAGCCGTATATATGCTTATTTTTGAGACTAATGCTTACATCATCAAGAGCAAGGAAATTACCGTATTTCACGGATATTCCGTGTGTTTGCAGGATAATGTTTTCCATTTTGCAGCCCTCCTTTCATTATCCAAATGTGCGCTTGATCTCGTCACGTTCTCTTTGTGTTTCCACCCAATTTTCAACATATCCGCAATCACAGCAGACATAGCGTATAACCGGGATTTTTTTCATCAATGTAAAGGTCGAAGTATAAATATTGTTCCCGCTGGCATGGCGGTTTTGGTTATCGGGAACACGGACAATATTTTGTGAGCTGCATTTAGGGCAGCGTTTTGTATTTTTCATGGTATTATATCCTCCTTACGACAAGTGATAAGCTTAAAACTTCAGCTATGACAATGCAGAGCAAAACCCATATACTTATAGACCACATACCGATAAGCCCTGCAACCAAAAACATAATCAACGGTACAATATACTTTCGTGGGTGGTGCCATAAATCATTTTCAATCTTCCAGTTACGGACGGGACAAAACCACTCCAACAGGACAGACAAGATTGCACTTTGCAGCGCGATTATAAGCGCAGTAATGATTTCTGTACTATTTACGCCTCTTTTGCCTATTTGCCAGCTAATCAGATAAACGCTATTTACCGCCATATTGACAGAAAAGATAAAAAAGCAATAATTCGTGCAAAAGCGTTTTGCCTGTCCCGGTAGTGTTCGGACTGCCTGCTCTAAACCAGGATCACAGGAAAGCAATATACAGATTGGGGTATTCAGGCATAGAACGGCAAACCCCAGCGGCATAACATTTACTCCCTCAAATTGCCCTAATATGAATGGCATAACACCAGCGATTACGCATAATCCGGCAGTATTCAAAAGATAGTTTTTGTTTGTTATCAGATAACGCAGCAAATATAAAAATATGCTTCCTGTCCCTTTTGTGTGTCTGATTAGAAGTTTTGCTGATACTGGGTGATAGAAAACGTAAGCGTCTGCTTTCAGTAACCTTAAAAATGAAATGAGCATACTTGTAAACGCAATAAAACAAATAATCACCGTTTCCCGCACAAGGAATATTGGCGCGAAAATCGCTCCACCCCATAAAATGAAAACAGGCAGAAACATTTTTCTCTTTTTCATGGTATACCATACAGCAGCCGAAAAACAGCTATTACAGGCACAGATCAAAGATACAGCAATTTGCAGCACACTCCATTCATGTACGGCAAAGAACAAAGCCATTACAAGGAATGTTTTGGTAATCAATGTATAGCTTGTAAATGCCAGCACAAGTGAAAACGTCATTTCCCTGTTCCGAAATGGCAGCATAAACAGCCCGGTCATACGGTCTGCATTTCCCGAAGAATTAAGAGTCTGCCACATGATACCCATTGAAAAAGCCGTAGCTGTCAACAAGAGAATAGACGGTGCAATCTCTATTTCAATTCCTGCGGTATGGATAGCAAGAAACAGGATAATGCAAGCAATAGGGCTTTTTACAGCACGTTCATACTTTGCGCCGAAAAGCTGTTCCCCGAGGTTTTGAAAAATAATCATTCTTTTAATACCTCCCGTATCTTCTCTGCTTTGATTTCCTGTCCGGCAAAACATCTTTTTATCTGCCCCTGTTCTAATACCGCTACCCGGTCAGACGTAAGGCAGATACTTTCAAGAATATGGGACGAAAAAAGGATTGTTCCGTATTGCCGGAAGCTTTCGATCTGCTGGTACAGGTATTCGGTACTCTGAAAATCAAGTCCATTCACAGGCTCGTCCAGTATGAGCAGTTTGGGCTTCAAAGCAAAAGCTGTAATTAAATAAGCCTTTTTCAGATTGCCCGTTGACAGTTCTTTCAGCAAAACATCAGTGTATTCTTCAAAGTGAAAACCATGTATCAATTCATTAATATCAGATAACTTCCTGCCGTAAGACGCTGCCACATAGGAAGCATACTCGCGGAACGTAAAAAACTGAAATGAATGATCTTCGGCAAAAACAACATACCGTTCTTCCTTAAATTCCCGGTCACGGAATAGAAGCGGTTTTCCCTGCCACCAAGCAGCTTTCACATGAAAAGTGTTAAGCAGTCCGGAAAGCGTTTTGATAAAAGTGGTCTTGCCCGCTCCGTTCAATCCAATCAGTCCTATCACTTCATTCGTTCCCAGCTCCATAGATAATTTTTCAAGAACAGGTTTTCCCGGCGTATACCACACATTCAAATCATTAAGGACAAGCATTTTCCCGTTGTTCATTATGTTACCCCCGTTTGTCTTTGATAATCTCTCGGAATCTTTAAGCCAATAAACACAAGGCTTCCAGATGCCTTTTTT
>OFGL01000906.1_pt1 | contig 21037 bp, 21 predicted proteins | sample 1521801 | NCBI WGS metagenome assembly OFGL01 (sample SAMEA3504085, study PRJEB24116) | mouse gut metagenome | biome: mouse gut; feature: mouse-associated habitat; material: faeces | place: Denmark | collected 2011 | reverse complement strand
TCACGCTCATGGGCATCACCCTCTTTCGTAAGACTAGAGGGCATCTATCAGAAAATCGCATCCTGCTTCCTGTTCAATTATACAATCCCATTATAGCATGAACACAAGTATTTCTCAATTAAAAAATCAGTTCAGCAGTTATACAGTGCAGACAGTTTGTTTCAAATGTTTCAACTTTTAAAGCATATTTCTGCAACATATAAATCAGACCTGTTAAAAATGGATATGTGATACATAAATCAATACAGTATATAAAAATCACTATCCATGAATGAGTTTAAAAGACCTGTCAAAATTTCTCCTTTAGAAATATTGGCAACAATGTACATATCAAAACAAGTATTGCATTATGGTAAAAATGAGTTGAACAAGTTGATAGAAATTACTGGCTTATCAGTATACAGTGGCTATTTTCCTGCATTATCTGATTGAGTTTGTTTGTAATGAGTATTTCATAATAATAAAAAGGCTGATTCAGACATCAGAAAAAATGATGTGGAGCATTAAAAGAATTTTTAAAAGTGTATATTAAAAATACCATAAAAAGGGCATGACCTCCAAGAGAAAATAAAAAGCGATTGGAGGTCATGCTTATGTTATCAGAACATAATAAATTTTTAGAACAGGCATATTTAGTTTTAAACAGGGTTTACTTTGAGGATAGTTTACCAGAAGCAGTCATTACAATACAATCCTCTCAACGTGCATACGGTCATATTACAGTTGGCAAGGTCTGGCAGGACAGTTGGGATTCTTACCATGAGATAAATATATCTGCGGAATACCTCAACAGACCAGTGGAAAATATTATAGCTACTCTTCTGCATGAATGCTGTCATCTGTATGCAATGGAAAATAATATAAAAGATACATCAAACAATTATAGATACCATAATAAAAAATTCAAGGAGATTGCTGAAAAAAGGGATTTAAAAATAAGCTACCATGAGAGCATTGGTTGGAGCGTGACCGAACCTACGGAAAAGCTAATAGAAACGATAAAACAGTATCATTTAGATTCCCAGATAGAATATGTACGCATGGGTGCTTATGACTGGACTGGCGGAGAAAATGGAAGTGACGGGGATAATGGTGGTTTAACTGGTACAAAGGGAAAGAAACCAAAAAAGAAAAGCAGTACAAGAAAATATATCTGTCCTAAATGTGGTAATTCTGTAAGGGCAACAAAAGATGTGAATATAGCGTGCCTTGACTGTCTGGTGCAGATGGTGAAAGAGGAATAAATATCAGGTATTCTTCTACATATGCCCTAAAAATCAACGCTTTCAAATGGTTTATTTCCTTGCACTATCACGTCTATTATTCCCCTCAATTCGGCGTTAAGATGTATTTGAAGTTAAGGAAAATAAATGTGAACGCATTAAGGAGGAAATCAAAAAATGTGTAAAATGAGAGTGGCAGTAAGAAGGGAAATGCTGGGAGCAAGGGAGCAGGTTTGGAGCATCTGGAATGGGAAAGAGGTCATGGAGTACACCGGAAACCAGATTAAAAGCCTGATTAAGTCCGGCCAGAAAGTTTGTGGTCTGGCACTGAAAGAAGTTGAACTTGTGCCGGATGCGGAGGGATTTTTCACAACAAACATTATGGAGCACAGGTACTGTGGAAACTTTACTCCCATGATTGAAAATGAAAATGTTATGGCAAACGTGTTCTATATTGTGATCGGCAGTCACGAAGAAAAAGGAGTTATTTACTATGACTGCATCAGCACAAAATTCGAGCAGGCCAAATTCAATGAATCGGACGTAAGAGCCTATCTCCGGCTGGGGATCATTTCCAGCGGTGCAAGGCTTGGGGCAAATGATAAGATTGAACTTGCTTCTCTGGAGTATGGGAAAGCAGAGGCTGAAGAGAAGAAAGAGGCTGTAGAGAAAAAGAACTAAGGTTTAGGGGCGTCCATTGGGAACAGTGGACGCCCTGCTGGCTGAAATGGTTTAAAGAGGTTCCAGAGAGGTACAGGGAGAAATGACTGAACAGTATCGGGGTTATGAGATAAAGGTGTTTTGGAGTAACATTGAACAGGGATATGTATTCTGTATCTTTACCAGAGACGGTACAGGCACCATAGAAAGCGGTGTCTACCATTATGAAAAGTTCGCATTAATGGGGGCAAGGGAAACCGTAGACCGATATATACAGGTTAAGGAAAGGGGGCTTGGCAGGTGGAATATCTGACATTTACAACCATCCATACAATGATAATCATTTCATTGTGTGGAATAGTTTATTTAGGCAGACAGTGTTTTATTTTCATACACTGGATAACAAAAGGGGTATGGAAGGAACTGGAGGAGGATAAAGATTAAAGCCCGGCGTATACGGCATAATACATAAAAATCCGTTTCATATTCCGTTAGTTTTCGCCACAGCCAAAATAAAAAATGGATGGTACAATCCCCTGCGAGGTCTGGAGCAGGGGGTTTTTGTAACTGTAAACAATGGTTATGAACATTGAAAAAAGAATATGGAAATTTGTCTTATTGGCTTATAATATGTGCCTGCGGTAAACCATATTCTTCCTGAAAAAAATAATCCAACATTATAATCCAAATGTTACCGGAGTGCAGGTAACATTTCAAAAAAGGCACTGGAAAGGTGGGGAGCATACCCTCCTGCTTTTGAAACCTTACAGCCCGGATAATTGTTATACGGTAAAAGAAAAATCCTGTCTGGCGTCATACCGGGCAGGATTTTTCTTTATTCATATTTACATACATGTTTTACATAAGGAAGTGAAACTTAAAAAAATTTTAGAATAAGGAGATTTATAGTTATGTACGAAGAACAGATTATAAAGTGCCTGAAGAATCTAGGCAAACAGGTCTGGAGCCTTCAACAGCTTATGGCTAATCTTGACCGGGATGTACGGAACATGCGTGTCAGCGGTAATACCGTGGTCAAAACCCTTCCGTTCGGGGTAAAAGATATTTCCAGTGTCCAGCTTGTGGACGCTTATACAAGGGGGCTGAACATGGAACAGCTGATTGCTCTGGGTAACCAGAAATATACAGCAGAGCAAATCTACAATAAATTAAAAAGGGCGGGGGTGGTAGACTGATGAAAGCAGTTGTCAAACATAATGGAGTGGAGTTGCCAGAGTCTTTGTGCCTTGTCAACACGGCAAGCAACATTGTTACATTGGAAACAATGTTAGAACCCAATATAAGCCTTGACCTTGACAAGGTTTATGTTGAGGTCAACCTGTTTGGGGATCTGGAAGAATTGGAAGATTAAAAAGGACTGCTCATGGCCTGAAGGCTGTGAGTGGTTTTTTATGGACGTAGATTTAAGTATACACTTTAATGTTGAGGAATTGGGAGAGAGGGAAATAATGTCATGTATGATTTTCCAAAAGTGCACGTTAAGGGAGGGGGATATATTTTTTCCCGAAAAAGTTGATTTTGGAATAAGAAAACAATGTTTCCAGAAAAAAAGTGTGTAGGGGTATAACGCTGTGATGAAAAATCGGGTGTACACAAAAATCAGACTGGTTGGAAAAACAGTATTTCAGTATGTTTTGCATGGGATGCTGAACAATGAGAAATTTTAAAAAGACCATAAGGGGGAGCATTTCAGAAAAACATGTTTATATGAGGAAAAGGTACAGTAATTGCAAGCGGAGCCAGCATAAAAAGAAAAATAGTTCATGGGAAAGATTGTTGTTGCAAAGATAGTTGCAATCAGGAGGCAGTCTCCATTTTATCGCCACGGCATAATTGGGGCTGGTTAGAAAAATGTTATTGCATGGGAAAGAAATAATTTGACGAGGGGAAATGACAAAAATGTAACATTGTGTAAAATTGACACTAAAGAAATGATTTTTTTGACACTATCTAACAAAACAGAAAATGTCAATAGGCATTTTGCCCAAAATATAAGAAATGCGTAGGCATTCTCATTTTTTAATATGCATCTGTTTCGCTATAACAATACCTATTTCAATTTTTAACAATGCCTGTTTTATTTTTTGGATGATGCCTAAGAATACCGATGCCTTGAAAATTCAGTAGTTGCACCAATGTTCAATTTGGGAAAAATCTGCGATAATTATGGCAGAACCGAAAAACATTACGAGAGGTTATTTTATGAAAAATTATAACACGATTTTTGAAAAGGGACAACATAAAATTCTGGCGTGTGTGGAAAGGGATGCTGGAAGTCTGCGGTTATCTGCGTTAGTGGCGGTTCAGCTTTCGGATGGAAAGACTTCGGAGCCAGTTGCAGTCCAACGGCAAAAACTGATTTCCCACAGCACAGGAGTATTGGAGTGGCTTCTAAATTACGAAGCTAACGTGACGCTGGATGATTTAAAACTCATCAAGGATAAGATTCTCATGTTGCTGGAACAGCCAGAAAAGATTTGCGAGACGGCAAGCAAGGCAACACAGGAGGAAGTCCTTGAAAAATTAGTGGAATTTGTCAAGGACATGAAAGAGGAACTAAGCAGCATTAATGGAGTTTTTATGGCACCTGAAGCTTTTCAAAGGCAAGACAAAATCTATATTAGAACAAATGTTTTTGACACATTCATTAGCTGTAATAAGGATTTAGGGTGGGGCAAGTTTGAGGTACTGAAAATGTTAAAGCGTAATGACCTGTTGGAAACGGGAAGCGGTAGGGTTTATGACAAAAAAGTAAAAATCAACAAAAAAGGTGTAAATTATTACGCCATTAAGAGGGAAAGTATGCCAGTGGATGATATGGCAGATGAAACCATAGAAATAAAAGAAAGGAAATAAAATGAGCATTCGTTTTTTTCGTTGTTATGGGGGCAAAATCAGGATGCTTGAAAAACTCGAAGCCCTCATACCAGAGCATGAGATTTATCTGGAGCCTTTTGTTGGTTCCGGAGCACTGGCACTAAACCACATCAGAAGTCCGGTTGAGATTATAAACGATCTGGATGGAGATATAGCCAACCTGTTCAGAGTGATGTCTGACAGAGAAAAGGGAAAGGAGTTGATAGACCATCTAAAGAAGGTGGAGTACAACAGAGAAATTTTCAATATAGCAAGGAGGGAACAGAAGAATTATTTCATAGGTTATAGCGACCTTGAAAGGGCAATCCTAACGTACATAATGATAAGCCAAAGCTACAATTCGACACGCAAATCATTTAGTAAGGATGGTTACAAAAGCAGTATCGCATATCAGCGAGATTTGAAAAATAATCTGCCAAAGGTTTATGAACGTCTGGAACATATCAAGATTTTCAATGTTGACGCTTTAGATTTATTAAAGTGCTACGTTGACAATGAGGAAGTATTTGCGTTTCTGGATCCGCCCTACCGCCATGAGTTGAGGGGGAAAAATGCAGACAAAGCCTACAAATGTGAATTGTCGGAAACACAGCAGATACAGTTATTGAAAATAATCAGAAATGCCAAAGCAAAGATATTGCTGTGTGGCTACAAGTCAGAAACTGGTGTCGATCTATATGATGCTTATCTTCTGCCTTATGGGTGGAAATGCTACAAGCTGATGGAGGTTCCAAAATCAGCGCAGAACAAAGGTACAAGAGATATTGCAACAGAATATGTATGGTGCAATTACGAACTTCCGATTTGGTCAGGCTATTACATTAGCTTGAAAGAATATTCGACATTACAATAAATATGGGAGGTTCATAGGATATGGAGAAGTTAGCAATTTCAGAAAAATATATGCTTACGATTCAAGAAGCGTCGGCATATTTCAACATTGGAGATAAAAAGTTACGGAAACTGATAGATGAAAACATAGGTGCCGAGTACATAATGACAAACGGCAGAAAATACCTGATAAAGAAAAAATTATTTGAAAAGTTTGTGGATCAGATTTCTTCGATATAAAATACATAGTTTGATAAAAAAGTGCTTGCACTTTTTGTGATGTTCCGATAGAATGATCCCCCTCGAAAGAGGGGGAGTTAAAAATTTGATTATGGAGGTTAGGGATTATGAGTGAGAAAAGAAGAGATAGCAAGGGGCGCATATTAAGGGTTGGGGAACAACAGCGGAACAATGGACAATATATGTTTACATACAGGGGAAAAGACGGGAAAAACCACTATGTTTACAGCTGGAAATTAGAGCCGACAGATAAACTTCCAGAGGGCAAGCGTTCAGAAAAGTCATTGAGGGAACTGGAAAAAGAGATTGAAAAATCCCTCAATGAAGAACTGGCATACCAAGGAGGGGATGTCACTGTATCAGAGTTAGTTGGGAGATACATTGCAACAAAAACAGGGGTAAGGCATAACACCCTTGCTGGATACAAAACGGTGGCAAACATTCTGAAAAGGGAAGAGTTTGGCGCCAGACGGATTGATACGGTAAAGGTATCAGATGCCAAACTCTGGCTGATAAAGCTACAGTCAGAGGATAAGAGAAGTTACAGCAGTATTCACAGTATCAGAGGTGTTTTGCGTCCTGCGTTCCGCATGGCTGTTGAGGACGACTTAATCCGCAAGAACCCTTTCGACTGGGAACTTGCAACAGTGCTGATAAATGACAGCGTATCTAGGGAAGCAGTCACACCAAGACAAGAACGGCTGTTCCTTGGCTTTGTAAAAGGGGATAAGCATTACAGCCAGTACTATGAGGGTATGTATATACTTTTTAAAACTGGCATGAGAGTATCGGAATTTTGCGGCCTTACACTGTCAGATGTGGATATGAAAGAAAGGAAGATACATATAGATAAACAGTTACAGCGTACAAGGGATGGGAAATACATTATTGCAGATACAAAAACTACATATGGGGAGAGGGATCTTCCCATGACGGAAGAGGTTTACCAGTGCTTTAAAAAGCTGATAAACAAACGCAGGAAAACAAAGGTGGAGCCAATGGTGGACGGCGTGGGGGGCTTTCTGGTGCTGGATAAAAACGGCATGCCGTACCTTGCGCTCCATTGGGAAAAAAGGTTTGAGTACGCTTTGGGGAAATACAATCGGACGTTCAAAGAAGAATTGCCGACAATCACGCCCCATGTGTGTAGGCATACCTATTGCAGTAACATGGCAAAATCGGGAGTAAGCCCGAAAACCTTACAGTACCTCATGGGACATGCCGACATAGCGACCACATTAAATGTTTACACCCATTTGAAATATGATGACGTGGAAAAGGAAGTGAGGGAGTTGGAGAAAAAGCTGTCTGGAGAGTAAGGGGGCATGGGTGGTTTTACCTTTGGAGTGAGTAAAAAAGAGGACATTTTACTTCTTTTTTACTCATTTTGGGGGACAAAATATACCGGGTTATGGTAAGATATACGAGGAACCGTGTTTTTGGGGCCAGAGGAAAAACCTTGAAAACATGGGAAAAAACCAAGATATACCGAGATATAAGGAGTTATGAGAAGTATGATAAAAATATTATTTATATGCCACGGCAATATCTGCAGAAGTCCCATGGCTGAGTACATCTGCAAAAAAATGGCGGCCGAGCGAGGGCTCTCCGAAGAAATGGAAATCTCCTCCGCCGCCACCAGCAGGGAAGAAATCGGAAACGGCGTCTATCCGCCGGCCAGAAGAAAACTAAACAGCGTCGGCATTTTCTGCGACGGGCACCATGCGAAACAGGTGCGAAAATCAGATTACGACTACTACGATTATCTGATCGTCATGGAACAGTACAATATCCGCAATCTGATGCGTATCATCGGAAGCGATCCGGAAAAGAAAGTCTATAAGCTTCTGGACTTTGCCGGAAGCGGCGGCGACATTGACGATCCCTGGTATACCGGTGATTTTGATACTGCGTACCGTGAAATTGTCGAAGGGCTGGAGGGATTTTTTGAGGAAGTGATGGCATAAACGGGCGGTAATGCCGCCCATCCGTTCAAAGACCACCCTCTCCCGCTGCTTCGCGTCACAAAATCAAAATACAACGTAACCGTACAGAGGAAGGAGATAAATATGTTTCACATTACGATTATTGGAAGGGGGGCTCTTGGCATCTTATTCGGCGATATTCTGACCGCTTCCCTGGGGCGTGATGCCGTCACTTTTCTTGCCGATGAGCAAAGAATTCAAAAATACAGACAGGACGGCGTCTTCTGCAACGGCAGAGCATGCGACTTTCAAATGAGTAACCAGGCATCCTGCGCGGATTTGTTAATTTTTGCGGTAAAGGGAAACGGCTTATATGACGCCATGGAATCAGCCAAAAGTGCTGTGGGAGAAAATACGATCATTCTGTCTTTATTAAACGGCATAAGCAGTGAGGAAATACTGGCGCAGTATTTTCCGAAAGGGCACATTGTCCACTGTATTGCCCAGGGGATGGATGCAGTAAAACTGGGGAACAAACTGACTTATTCTCACAAAGGCGAACTACGGATCGGAACACCGGATCCTGCTCTTTCGCCCTTTGTCGAACGGGCGGCGGAAATTTTGAAATGCGGCGGCGTCCCTTATGTGGTGGAAGAGGATATCCTGCACAGGCTCTGGAGCAAATGGATGTTAAATGTGGGCGTGAATCAGATTGTCATGGTGAACGAAGGAACCTACGGAACAGTACAGTGCCCCGGAGAACCAAGGGATACCATGATCGCCGCCATGAGAGAGGTAGTAAAACTCTCCGAATATGCGAAGACAGGCGTGACCGAAGATGATTTGACGTTTTATGTAAACCTTCTTGACACTTTAGATCCAAACGGCATGCCTTCCATGCGTCAGGACGGCATTGCGCACAGATATTCGGAAGTGGAACTTTTCGCTGGCACTGTGATCAAAAAGGCAGAACAGTACGGGGTGTCGGTTCCTGTTAATCAGATGTTGTACCGGCGGGTAAAGGAAATGGAGGCGGCTTATTAAGTTCGCCGCTATTTTTTACAACCTCTATAGTGGTTATAGCCAATGCTGATAAGATTACTGCGCCATCGCTTGTTTTCCTAACTCTATCATTGTTTAAACAGGTATTTTACCGGCACCTTTTTCGTGAGCCATACGCCGTTTTCGGAAAGATAAAATTTATATCCATCCCGATACATTTCCCCTGCCCTCACAATATAGAGGACTGGCCTGCCGTGACGCTTTCCGACTTTTTCAGCGGTATCGCGATCCTTTGACAGGTGTACATACAGCCTGCTCTTCGGAATAAGCCCCTGCACATCGATGGCGGTCACATATTTTTCTCCTGTTCCATGCCAGAGTTCTGCGGGCGGTTCTGCCTCAGCAAGCTCCACATCGACCGGGATGGAATGGCCCTGACTGGCTCTGATCAGGGTTTTATCTTCGTTGAAGGAATACCGTTTCTTTTCGTCCGTTCGAACAATTTCTTCCAGAATGTCGAAGTTAAAGGTATGTGTTTTTGCGATGCCTGTGATAAGTTCGTTTACGTTAGCCCAGCCGTGTTCGTCCAGGGTAATGCCGATGGTTTCGGGTTTGTGACGAAGGATCAGGCTTAGGAATTTGCTGGTTTCTTTTAGGTTCATAATGTTGGCTCCTTTGTGGAATAAATTTTTTAGTTATCGTATATTATAAAAAATACAATCTCTTAGCATCTTCTTTACCAAGAATACTCCCCAAAAGTTCTTTCTTTGATTAACCCTCTTACCATAAACTTTATCTCTCTCATTTCATCATATATCTTAACTCTTACCAAAACGATTATTCTCAACCTTAAGTCTATTATTATATCCATTAATTCTTTTAATAATTTCACCAAGCGTTGCTTTTGTGTATTCAATATACATATCTTTATATTCCCTCGCAAAAAACAAATCTAATTTATCCTTATAGTCAACTCCTGCTCTTCTTTCAAACTCTCTCCCAAGATTCGTCACATTTTTGATTATCATAGAAGAATATTCACATAATATATTTTTATCCTTTAATTTTTTCAATTTTTCCGGTAACCAGTTATTACTCAGCAAAGTATTGGTATTCCGATCAATAAAAATAAAATTAAAGAAATTATTTACATACCGCTTATAAATTATATCGTCTACTATATATTCACAATTACTTACAATCATTTTTCTGTTTTTTGTTTCACTTATTATAAAATGTTCAATTGAAAATACATTATCATCTGTAATAAATTTGTATAGTTCATTCATTTTTCCCTTTCTGACAACGACCTTCCCATTTTGATTAACAAAAAAATTATAAATAGTGGCCAACGATTTGCACCTAAATCTCTGATCCTCTTCATCTTCATTTTGGGCAAATTTGTACTGTGCCATCAAGCGAGCATCTGTTATTTTATCTAAGGCGAAATACCCATTAATTTGTTTTACTAATTCAGCATACCACTCCATTTCATTTGCTTTTATTATATTAATTAAAACATCTGTGCTTTTTTTATTTTCAAAAATTGTAAATAATACTGAAAACATATAAATGCCATAAATAGTACGGACACTTTCCTTAGTCTTCTTACTCTCACCATAAATTAGCATAAGAAAATATTTTATCAACAATGCTTTCGGCAAAACTTTTGTATCTTTTAAAATCTTGCTAATAATATTATGTATTACCATTAATTCAACATTATCAATATCTTCACCAACAATACCATTTTTAAATATTTCCTCTATCTCTTTATTAATGGAATTATTATCAACAAATAATAACATTATCTTAGCTATATTATTTAAATGTTCCAAAGATGTTCTCATATATTGATTACTGCTAATCAATTCAATAATATGTGTCCCCTCTCTGTATGTTCTACCATCCTCTTTATAAGCTTTTTTCAGCAAAAAATCTGTTCCAAACTCCATACCTTTATACTTATTGCCACAATACAAATCACATAAAAAATAATGTTCCAGCAATCTTAGCAGTGAATAGTCCATTTTACTTTGTTCAATTTCTGCTGTAACTGTTTTTAACAAATACCACTGGTCTCGAATTTCTTTGCCAGAATCATTTCTAAACAAATAACTTTTAAATATATCTTCTACATCTAATTGCTTTCCCTTTAAATTTACATCAATAAAATAACGAATCCCCTCACTCACATCATCTGCTTCATTAATGATTATATTAAAACTACAGGAACTCATATTTTCTATAATTTTTTTTGCATCTCTTCTATTTTGTATCTCTTCCATTCCCATAATATAATCCCACAATTCCGTATATTTCTATAATTGTTTAAGCTTATTTGATTCATAAACTTGTTCTGTATATTGGCTTTTATCAAATCCTTGCTCAATTACATTTGCAAATCCCTCAAAACTTTCTATTGTTAATTTGCACGTATTAATTATATCGATTTCATCACTATGAAGGCGCTTAATACAACATAATATCATGATCAAAACAGTAATTCGTTGCTGACCATCTATAATGGAGAACTTATTGTCAATATGTTTTGTTAATATTATATTTCCAAGAAATTTCGGCCCTGATTTTATATCTTCAATCAACAATGCTACATTGTCACTCGACCATCTTATCTCTCTCTGAAAATCTGGAATACTATAAATCCTATCTTTCTCCAAGAATAAGATTTTCCTTTTTCCCGCTTCTAATGTAACATATATTTCCTCATCAGTATTGGAAATAAATTTTTTAACTGACGCAATTATTCCTAATAAATCTCCCATGGTTATACCTTCTTTCGTATCTAGCTCATTTATCTCAAATAATAACTCATACTTTTATTGCAGGCACTTTGCATATTCTCTACAAAACTTAATTAACAGCCACCATTTTAAATAGGCGCTTAATATCATATCAACCCTATTTCTCCCTGATTTTGGTTATATTCCTGCATTGTTTCTTCATTTACCTTCCCTACTGATACCAAATAATATACCTTTATCTAGAAAAGCTTGACTACTATACAGTTTCTGTATTCAGGATGTCTGTCAAACAGCATCCGTGTAGTCTTTCCCCTCAGATATGACATAACTTCCATTTAATCTGTTTCTCAAACTCTTTTACAAAATTTTCACTATGCATTTTCACTCAATTAAACAAAACCGTCCGTGAAAGACAAAACTCTGTGAATCAGGTTAAGCTACCCTCAAAGAATTTCAATCTTTGCTAGATGAGGTCATGTACCAAGAAAATAACTTACTTTGTAATTATCCGCACACATATCTACTACTATTCCTGATATATCTGTATAGCCATATTAAATGCCTCTAAGAATTCTTCTCTTGATGTCGGCTTTTGTTCTAATGGAAAATCATGAATTAGTTGATATCCTCTTAATGCATATGCATTCAATGCTTTTATCCCTTCGTCTGAAAGCATAGTGTTATTATCACACAAATAACGCAACATCATTTCTTCAAGTTTATGAGTTTGTACATCAATTCCTTGTCGTTTCATCTCTGTTGCCACTAAAAGTCCTGCTATTTGAGCTCTACCATCAATATATGATTTAGGATAATTCTCTACTAATTCATTCAGATCTATAGTAGATTCATCAACTTGTACAGCAGCCATTCCAAGCATTGCGCAACAATAATACACATCAAATTGTGTTTCAAATTTATTTTTATCATTACTTCTATCCCTATGTGACCCCTCTGAAGGAATTATATCCGAAAAAAATTTTTGGGCTTGTTTTGATATACTAAAACGCATTACTGTTCATCTCCTTTATCATTACGCTGATAAGAATCAAAAAACTCTTTACTCATATGCATCTCCACACCACCTTGTGTTGATGCAATAATTGTAATAAATTGAGTGTTTGGCTTATCATAAAATCTATTCGCAAAATGCTCAATTTCCGCCGGTTGAATAAATGCTATCATTTGATTAAAAACATCTGGAATAATATCTGCCACAGCCTGTCTTTTATCAAAATCCATTTTACCTGTAGGTGAATCTATCACAAAAGGGAATTCCAATTCTGCATCTTCAAATAATGTTCCAAGAAAACAATAGGCAATTCCTAATGTCTGACCTTCACTTGCACCATCACGATTCTTAAGTTTTATGTACTTATCAATATTTTCAATCTCAATATCATCATCTTTTATCACTTCTTTAAGCTTTTCATTCGTTTTACGCACAATTTCCTTCTTTAACTCTTTGGTAGCATTTAACTTTATATTGAAAAGTATCGTTTCTACAGCTTCTTTTCTACTTAAAGCAATGCTTGTTCTAGTTGCTGCAGCAATTTTTTGTTCATAATCGCTATAAATATTTTGAGCCTTATGAATGTTATTATTTTCTGTCAGTTCATCATTAGACTCATCCTTGGATTCAATTGTATCAAGTTGAGACTTGGCTACTGCAATCGCTTTTTCCAGTTCCAAAATTCGATCATTCAGTTTATATGCTTCTTCTCCTCCCGCTTTCAATAATTTTTCAGCATTATTATTAAAACGGGTTTGAAGACGATTTCCCTCCTCCCTTAATTCTTTTAGATGTTCATATGCTTCACGTAATCTTTCATCATATGAATTACTAATGAGACTACTCTTTATTGAATTTAAAACCGACTGCTGATCGCTTCCTAAATATCTTTCCGCATTGACAAGAATAAATTGTCGTTCTCTATCCTTTATTTCTCTTCCACATACACATATATCAGCATCTGATAACTCCACAAAAAAATCCTTTGAAATAGTTTTGGGTAGTTTCAACTTCGTCATACTACTTGCAAGTTCATACATACGTTCATTAAACTTTGGGCTTATCAAATATGGCGACTTCATTAAATTTAAAATTTCAGATATCTTTGCATCCACTGCATCTTTGTTATGTTGCTGTTCTTTAATAATATCTTGTTTCTCAGCATCTAATTCTTTGTAATTTTTATCAAGCTCATCTCTTTGTGCAATTTTACTTTCTCGTTCAGTTTGATATTTTTCTATATCAGCCTTTAACTTCTTAGCCTTATCTTTAAGTGTCTCAATTGTCCTGCAAACACTATCTCGTCTCGTTTTCAGATTACTAAGGGAACCTTTACTTCCTTTAGCCCCCTCTGTTTCTTGGATTTCTGTAAGAATCCTCTGATTACTAGCAATTATATTATCTAACTTGTCCAATCTATATAAATATTTTATGGTCTCTTCCGCTTCATTGGAGGAACTATCCATCGTCTTTTTTGCCTGCTCGCCATCAAAAACAAAACGACTAACAAACTCAGAAGAAAAAATATCCTTTAGTGAATCTGGCAAATGGCGGCCTTCCTCATATCCACCATTCTCTGTTGTCGTTGTATTTATAGTTGCAGTCCCTGTTTTATAGTCAAGACATAAGAAATATTTATATTGACGCTCATCAAACTTAACAGTAATACTAAACTCACCTGCACCAGGATCTCTTGTCGTAGGTGCAAATGATTTTACATCACTTGCACTCCACTCAATCGCCGTGCCATCCAATAATCCTTTTAAAAGTGCCATTGTAGTTGTTTTTCCTGTACCATTTGCCATCATAATAAAATTATTATTAATAACGTTTAGGTCAGTTTACAAGGAACTACACGCAGACCGTGAAACGGGCTGCTGACAACAAACGGCGGTATGCTCCCGGAGAGGGCAGTATACCGCCTGTTTTGTTGTCAGGGGTTTCCAAAGGGGTTTGCCCCTTGGCACACGACTTTGCTCGCAAAGTGTAGTGTGTTATACGCTCTGTCGGCGTTGCTGCGAAAATGCGGTTGCCACCGGGGAGGGCAAGGGCATTTTTACGGCAGGAAAACAGGGCTGTGATTGCGTGGCGTGGAGCCGCAAGCGCAGGACTGGTTTCATCAGCAGACAGGGCGTATATGCAAACTCCGTTTACCCTATCTCCCTAATTTTCAATCACTATTTTTCAAAAGTCAAAATAAATAGAACTTCCAATTTTATGTGAGTTCAATTTGAGGTTTTTTATGTAGAGTATCTTCATACCAAGAGCTTAATATATTTGAATGAAGTTTCTGCATTTTCTTTATTTCTCTTGAAGCCTTGTAAATATCCGTATCAAGATACGTCTGTGGTAATATTGCAACATTCGTTTGTTGTTTTGGTGCTAACGGATTTTCGCCATTACCCTTAAGAAGTTTAACATATTCGCCAAATATTGTAGGACAGTTCTTCTCCAATAACGCCGGAATGGACGGATATACAATTTTGTTAATTATATCGGATGCCCAATATCCTGTCATTGATAAGTCAAGTGGGTTCACATATATATGATTATAAAAATCAATATCAATTATGCTCCCATGAATCGTACCAACTCCACCAATTCTTTTCACCATATCTGCAACACGTTTTTGGAATGAAGTAAACTTGTCAAGCGGCGTTTTTATTGTAGAAATCATAGCGTCCATATTATCATAATAATACTGAACATCTTGAATTTCCAATTTTTTCATAGCACCACCATTAAGGATAGTAAGACTGCCGCTTCTTGATTTGTGGATAAAACAGTAATACCCATTCTTTTTTAACATATAGAGTACATTTACTTCTCGCTGGAAAGTAATTGATATATTTTTCCCACGGTAGAAGTCATTGTACTGTTCACCCGTAACCTCAAATATACCATCCTCATAATCAGAAAAACAATCATAATCGTTATCAAGCAAAAAAGTTTTCAAATGAGGGTTCTCGCTATGGTATCCAACTTGATTGTCTGAATAAACTCTATACTCACCGTCATCATGGAAAAAATTCCTATGTGTATGTCCACTTACATAAACATAATTTTTATTAGGATCTGCTTCTCTACACCAATCTTTTTTAGGTGTATGCGTTAAAATAATCGTGTTCTTATTGGCAAGAATAGGACGTAAACGATTATACAAATCTTCAAAAATTTTAGATTCTTTTATTTCAGTATCTCTATCCACAGTCATTCGATAAATGCCGTTATCGGCATTAAATTCCATATTATATCCCGAAAATCCCAATCCGCCGAGAATCACATATCTTGCACTTCGCAAGCGGTCAGCAATTTGCGTTTCATTCATTTGGCACAAATCGTGATATTTAATCAGGTGTGTTCCTGTGTTCGGATCAGCAAGCAAACCGCAATCTTCTTTGTAAAGAAGATCGTTATGAAGTAAATACATACCATATTCTTCTAAAATAGTTCGATACTTTGAAACAATCTGTTCTATTTGAAAACCCGGAAAACTCCATAACTCATGATTTCCAAGCGTAAACACAACCTGTGTGTTCCGACGTAATGTTTGGGAAAGCCTCTTTACAAATAACTGAAATATTCCAATATCTGATGCTACATCACCGTCAATCAATAATAAGCCTCCTGCATCATTGGCAATAGTATCGACTATTTTTTGAATCACATATATAACATCTTCTTTTGAACGACAGCCTGCATTTTTTATTCGGTGCATAAGATGAATATCTGAAACATAATAAACCCTTTGGCATTTGTAATCAAATGACATATCAAAAGTTGATAAATCTTTTCTCGCAGCTTCTTCCTTTAAGTTTCTCGACGTTTGGAGAACTAAAGCAGTTTCGTTTTCATTCTGTTCTATACAATCAAAGGATTTTATCAAATCTCTATTGATTTCTTGTGTAGCATATTTCAACCCAAACTTTTCACATAGGGAGCTTTTCATTTTACAATTCGTAAAGTCAATGCTATTCCACTTTTCCAAAAACATCAAACCATCGCAAAAAAGTAGATTGGCTTCAGACAAATCCCCTTTTAAAAAAGCAACAAAGTCGAAAAAATAATCAAAGGAATGTCTGTATTCTTTTATCACACTACCAGATGTATTACACCACTGTTGCGTCACATAGAATTTTCTGTTGTGATAGTATTTTTTTATCGAATAAGTAGCCACTGTATTTGTACAAACTGGCAATTTTGTCGTTTCATCAATAATGTAATTAGAAAAATCCGCATCACATTCAAGCGCCCCTGATAAATCACAATATGTTAAATCTCCGTTTCGATAACTAATAAACTCATCAAACGTTTCAAAATATCTATAAATTGTTGTAATTGGGAAATGTTTATTATCCTCTCGATACCCTTGAGTTTCTTCACAGTAGTAATGTGTTTTCTTATCAAAAAATGCTTTTGAATAAAATTCAATTTTTCCATTTTTCAAACGACAGATGTACTCTTTCAATTTCTTCTTATGCTTATATATTGTCCCCTTTACTCCCAGTGAGTAGTTAAATGATTGCATAACATCATCAGGGTTATATATTGAACATAATGCGTTTATTATTTTGTATTCAGGATAAGCGCCGGAGGACATATATTCCATAATAATAGAGAATCGTTGTTTATCCTTGACATCTGCGAAAATGTATTGAAAAAAGAAAAAGCTAACATCAACCATGGAAGCAATCTTAGATTTTTTATAATTTCCCACGACTTTTACCAATTCATCATAGCTACTACAATTATTAAATTTTTTGCTCCACTGTTGACAATATTTATGAATTTGCCTTCCTTCCTCATAATTCTCTTTTTCTTCATTTGATAATGACAATGAATAATCATCTATTGTATCTTCGACAAACGCTTTTCTTGCCATTAAGTTTTTTTGGTCAATTTTTTTAGAAATAGATATTCTCGAAAAAGGGCAAAATGCATAACACGCATTATCATAAATGTCACCATTTAGAAAATCAAAATATGAATCAAATTTATCAAATGATAAGAAAACACTTTTTTTTCGTTCCTCACCATCTACATCTATATGAATTAAATCTTCTTTAACAAAAAAGGAATTTGAGATAATATCGAATCCTCTTTTACCAGTTATACGCAACCCGGCTTTTCGTTCAAAGGTTACAATCTGAATATCGTTCTCGTATTCTTCTGGAACATCAAAAACTCTAATTTCATTTTTCTTTAATTGCCTGATTATTTTCTTGACTTCTGACTGTGCCATATTATTTTACCTCAATCTCTTTATCTGTCTGCTCCATGATTTTCTTCATCAACCGCCGAAATTGGTTGCTTGTTTCCTCGTCCATCGGGACAAGCTGTCCAATCTGTCCAGCAACCATTTTTGTTACATCGTCTATGGTAAGCGGCGTTTGCTTCTGCTCAACCAATGCGTCCTGCATAGTTTGGAACATAGCGGCGGTCACAGCTTCTCCTGGCTGTTCTCCATTGTCCATATCTTTCTTAATATCCCGCAGGATAGCAAGGAATACATTCTTGATTTTCTCAATCTCCGCTTCATGTTCTCCCATCTTCTGGGCGTTCAAAAATTGTAAATCCTGTTTTGCTTCTGCTCGATGCTCCGGGTGTTCTTTCATCAGATCAGACAGGGAAACCGTTGCCAACTCGATTAGTCGGTTTCGTGCCATGATACCCTTTGCTGCGGTGTCTTGAAAGTAAATCCGTATCAAGTCCATCAGTTTCGGGAAATTCTTGTGTTCCAACAGCCGGTTGAGGATTTGCACATCCACAGTACCCGTCACAAGCCCTTTGATTGCCCCCTCAGACAAGCCCAATTCAGATATATCATAGCTTTTGCGGACGCTGATATTGGATAACCCCAGTATGTAGTCGGTGGACACCTTAAATTCCTTTGCCACGCCTATGAGGATATCGCTGCTGACCGTCTTTGTTTCTCCACTGACAATGCGGCTTAACTGGGAAGCAGATACGCCTATCTTCTTTGCAAGCTGCTTTTGTGTAATGTGGTTTCCGTTGCATAAATCGGAAATCCGCTGTCCGGGTGTTCCGGGTAAAGCCATAGACACGCACCTCCTCCGCATACTTCCATTATACAGATTGATTGCAAAAATGCAATTTCCAAAGTGTAAACTTCATCAAAATGCAATTCTCGCAATATTCCGGGAATTGCATTTTTTTCGTGTAGACTTAGGGTAGTTCATCGATGGACGGCACCTTGAAAACAGAATGACCGTCCGAAAAGGAATACCCCGGCTGGGGAAGCACCGCAAGGAGTCGGACTTCGGGACAAAATGTCCCGAAGTTGCGAGGAGCGTGCCAACGCCGGAACACGCCGCAGGAATGGGGCAGGAAACCTTTTCGGGGAGAACGGCAACGGAAAGCAAAATGGAGGGAACGCATGAGAGATAACCCCTATAAAGACTTGCCGCCGCTGGAACGCAGGCCGGACGGTTCCCTTTACCGCATGACCCCGGCGCAGAGAAAACAGGCGGCCAGCCTGATACGCCGGGAGTGCTGTTGCTGTGAGGACGGCAACTGCATTGTCCTTGACGATGGGGACACCTGCACCTGTCCGCAGACGATTTCTTTCTCGGTCTGCTGTAAGTGGTTCCGCTGGGCGGTCTTGCCGCTGGACGGGACGCTGGAAGCGGAGATTTTCCGGGATAAGGACTTGAAACGCTGTGCGGTCTGCGGCGGTGTGTTCGTCCCTAAATCCAACCGGGCAAAATACTGCCCCGGCTGTGCCGCCAGAGTTCACAGGCGACAGAAAGCAGAAAGCGAACGGAAAAGGAGGTCTTGTGTGGACAGTTAGGGGCTGAAAAGTCCTTGATTTTCAAGGCTTTGCAAGCACAGAACAGGGGCAGGTAATAGAAACTACCGTCTACCCCCAAAAACGGGCTTCTAACCGTCCACAAAACACGATATGACAAACACAATCTATATCCATCAGCCGGAAAAGGCGGTCAGCTTTACCCGGCTTCCCAATTTCCTTTTTGAAGCCCCCACATTCACACCCTTGTCCAACGAAGCAAAGGTTCTGTACGCCTTTATCCTGCGCCGGACGGAGCTATCCCGCAAGAACGGCTGGGCGGACGAATACGGGCGCATTTACCTGTACTATCCAATCTGCGAGGTAGTCGCCCTGCTCCACTGTGGGCGGCAGAAAGCCGTCAACACCCTGCGGGAGCTGCAATACGCCGGACTGGTGGAAATCCAGAAGCAAGGCTGTGGAAAACCCAACCGAATTTACCCAAAATCCTATGAAGCGGTTCCAAACACCGACTTCAAGAAATCCCGTTCTGGTACGCTGGAGGACTGAAAACCGCACTTGACAAGTACGAAAATCAACCCTCTTGGAGTACGAAAACCGGACGGTATATAGAAATACAAAGATAAAAAGATTGATTTTTATTCTATCCATTCCCTTCCTATCCGAGATATTTTCTGCGGGATTTTCCTGTGAAAAAAATCCCGGAAGGGAAAGGAACGGGGAAAGGAGTTTATGGCACAACACGCAATTTTGCGATTTGAAAAACACAAGGGCAATCCGGCAAGACCGCTGGAAGCCCATCACGAAAGGCAGAAAGAGCAGTATGCCAGCAACCCGGATATTGACACCAGCCGGAGCAAGTACAATTTCCATATCGTCAAGCCGGAGAGCCGCTATTACCATTTCATTCAGAGCCGCATTGAACAGGTGGGGTGCCGCACCCGCAAGGACAGCACACGGTTTGTCGATACGCTGGTAACCGCCAGCCCGGAGTTTTTCAAGAGGAAATCCCCAAAGGAGATACAGGCGTTTTTCCAGAGGGCGGCGGACTTCCTCATTGACCGGGTAGGGCGGGAAAATATCGTGTCGGCGGTGGTACACATGGACGAGAAAACGCCCCATCTCCACTTAACTTTTGTTCCGCTGACAAAAGACAACCGCCTGTGTGCAAAGGAGATTATAGGGAACAGAGCCAACCTCACAAAATGGCAGGACGATTTTCACGCTTATATGGTGGAGAAATATCCCGACTTGGAGCGTGGGGAAAGCGCCAGCAAGACAGGCAGGAAGCATATCCCCACCCGTCTGTTCAAACAGGCGGTCAATCTCTCCAAACAGGCAAGAGCCATTGAAGCCACGCTGGACGGCATTAACCCGCTGAATGCCGGAAAGAAAAAAGAGGAAGCCCTCTCCATGCTGAAAAAGTGGTTCCCACAGATGGGGAATTTCTCCGGGCAACTGAAAAAATACAAGGTCACAATCAATGACCTGTTAGCGGAAAATGAAAAGCTGGAAGAACGAGCCAGAGCCAGCGAGAACGGCAAAATCAAAGACCGCATGGAACGGGCAAAGTTGGAAAGCGAGCTGCACGACATTCAGCGGCTGGTAGACCGTATCCCGCCGGAGGTGTTGGCAGAACTGAAACGGCAGCAGCATTATGGAAAGGACAGGTGATTTTATAAGCAATATCAGATACAAAAAGGAAACAGAAA
>OFGL01000886.1_pt1 | contig 21421 bp, 21 predicted proteins | sample 1521801 | NCBI WGS metagenome assembly OFGL01 (sample SAMEA3504085, study PRJEB24116) | mouse gut metagenome | biome: mouse gut; feature: mouse-associated habitat; material: faeces | place: Denmark | collected 2011 | reverse complement strand
GAGCAGGAGATGGAGGAGTCCTACGGCAGGGGCTACAGGCCCCGGGGCTACGGCAAGGGCAACTATAAGAGTTCGGGCAAAGTGTCCATGCTCCGCGACGACTACGACGACGTCCTGGACTACTGCAAAGCCACGGGCACACCCTTTTATGGCGTGGAGCTCCCCTCCGTGGTCGTCTCCTACGGCAACCCCGGGGGACGGACACGCATCGACGAGCTCAAGCGGGTCGTCTTCGTCAAGCGCAGCCACAAAGCGGCCCAGGGTGACAAGACCCTCACCGTCGACATCGACTTCATGATCGTCGGCGGCATTGTGGAGGACGGCGTCGAGCCTGTTTAACGCACACCGCGCCGTCTCAACTAATTCGAGAAAAACGGAGGTATTAACACATGGAAGACATCAAGAAGAACGAAGGCACCAACCCCGCCCCCGACTCCGCCGAGGCTATGCGGCAGAAGTACGGCAAGGTCTACAAGGTGAGCGTCACCGTCCCCGTCGATGATGAGGAGTCGAAGGACTTCTCCTATCACTTCAAGCGGCCCAGCGTCCCCAGCTACGACCGCTACATCAAGACGGCCTCCAAGATCGGCATGACGAAGGCGAGTAAGACCTTCATGCTGGACGCGGTCGTCGACGAGGACAGAGACCGTCTCACCGCCGATATGGAGGAATATCCCGGCGTCGCGATCACCATCGGGAACAAGCTCACCGAGCTCCTGGGCCTCACTGACGGGGTAAATTTGAAGAAGCTCTAAGAGAGAGGGTCGCGGGGATAAAGGAGAGCCTCACGGAGAGCGCCCTCCTCGAGATATACCGCTATGTCCCCCCGCCTCTTTTAGAGCACTTTGACCCCGAAGCGATCGACGACTTCGGCGAACTGCTGGACTATCTCGCGAAGGCGCGGTTCATCCAGCGGCTCGAGCAGGACATCGTCGCCCGGGCGATCTCCGAGGTCTTCTCCTCGGACTGACCCGGGCGGCGCGGTCGTTTCTTCGGACAGCCTCCAAACTATGAGAAGGAGGTGAGCGGCTTGAGTTTAGAGTCTGTTTTCAAACTATCCCTCGTCATGAATATGGTCGACAACCTCTCCGGGCCCATGGCGAGTATTGCCTCCCGGGTGGGAGCCGACGTCTCTAAGATGGACGCCCTCGGCGCTACCTTCGGCAACGTGGCGAAGTCGGGGGCGGTCATGCAGGAGATGGGCTCGCAGATCACGGGGGCCGTCCTGGCCCCGGTCGAGGCCACCTTCGAGACGCGCCGGGCGATCGGCGAGCTCGCCTCGCTGGGCGTCAAAGACCTGGAAGCCGTGGAGAACGCGGCCCGGAACTTCTCCGACCAATGGGCGGGGACGACGAAGGCCGACTTCATCAGCGCAGCCTATGACATCAAGAGCGGCATCGCCTCGCTCTCCGACGAAGGCGTCGCCCAGTTCACGGAGCTCTCGGGCCTCACCGCGAAGGCGACGAAGTCCACGATCGGGGAAATGACGTCCCTCTTTGCTACGGGCTACGGCATCTACAAGGGCTACTATGACGACCTCACCGACCTGGAATTTGGAGAGATGTTCTCGGCGGGTATCGCCCGTTCGGTGCAGCAGTTCAAGACGGACGGCTCGCAGATGGCGAGCGCCATCCAGACGCTCGGCGCTTCGGCGACGACGTCGAACGTCCCCCTCGAGGAGCAGCTCTCCATCCTCGGTATGCTACAGGCCACCATGAGCGGCAGCGAGGCGGGCACGAAGTACAAGGCGTTCTTGCGATCGGCAACGAAGGGCGGCGAAGCCCTGGGCCTATCGTTCACGGACGCGAACAATCAACTCCTATCTATGCCCGAAATCCTGGACTTACTCCGGGGAAAGTTCGGCGAGACCATGGACGCAGCCGAAAAGATGGAGCTACAAAAAGCCTTCGGGGACACCGAGGCCGTGGCCCTCATCGACCTCCTCTACAACAAGACCGACGACCTACAGGGCAACATCCTCGATATGTATGACGCCCTCGGCTCCGGCACGGGCGTCGCCACGGAGATGGCGAACGCGATCAACGAGACGGAGCCGGAGCGGTTCGAGCGGCTCACGCAGCGCATCCAAAACGTCAAGGAGTCCATCGGGAACTCGTTGCTCCCCACGATCAACGACCTCATGAGCACCGGGGAGACCGTCCTCACGAAGGTCGGGTCGTGGATAGAGGAGAACCAGGAGCTCGTCAAGGTCATCATGCTTGTCGTCCTGGCGATCGGCGGGTTCCTCACCATAGCGGGCACCGTCGCCGCCGTGGTGGGCGGCGTGGGCCTCGTCATCACGAAGGCGGTCTCCGCCTTCAAGATACTCAAGGCGGGGTTCGGGATAGCAAGGGCGGCGCTATCGCCGCTTATAGGCAGCGTTTGGAGCTTCACGGCGGCACTCCTGGCGAACCCGGTCACATGGGTCGTCATCGGTATCGTGGCCCTGATAGCGGCGATCGTGCTGCTCTATAACAAATGCGAGTGGTTCCGAAACCTCGTCAACAACATCCTCAACTTTTTCCGCGAGAAGCTGGGCGCAGCGTTCGAGACCGCGAAGGCGATCTTCTCCGGCATCGGCAACGTGATCGGCTCCGTTATGGGCGCAGCCCGCGACACGGTCGCCGAGAAGCTGGACAACATGAGGAACGCCTACGAGTCCCACGGCGGCGGCATACGCGGCGCGGCAGCGGCGGCGATCGAGGGCGTCAAGGGCATATATACAGCGGGCTTTTCCTTCCTGGATAACCTCACAGGCGGACGGCTCACCGCGATCAAGGACAAGTTCATCTCCGGCGTCACGAATATGGCCTCCGGCGTCCGGGAGCGGTTCGAGGCCGTGAAGACGGCCTTCTCCAACGGCATCACAGCCGTCAAGAACACCGTCACCGGGGCCGTCTCCTGGTTCTTTGAGTCCGGGAAGAAGGTCATCTCGACATTTGCGAACGGCATCCGCTCAGCGTTTACGGGCGCGGTCGACGCGGTCAAGGGCGGGCTCCAGCGCATCCGAAATATGCTCCCCTTCTCCGACGCTAAAGAGGGCCCGCTCTCGACCTTGACCCTCTCGGGACAGAGGACGATGACGACCTACGCCTCCGGGCTTGAGAAAGCCTCCAACGCCCCGGCCCAGGCTATCGAGAAGGGCCTCGGCGCGGCGAACAACGTACTCGAGAAGACCACGCTCAACAATGCGGCGATTGAGCCCATACCGGGCAACATGGCCCAGGCGGTCGAGGCCGAGAAGCCGAAGCCGTCCATCAACCGGGAGCCCCCGAAGAAGGTCGCCCTCTCCGGCGATGAGGAGGGCAAGGACAACAAGGGCGGCAGCTCCGGCGACGGGAACGGGGCGAAGCAAGTCGTCATTCAAAAGCTACTCATTCCCGTCGACCTCAAGAAGATCAAAGACCTGCAACAGCTCCTTGAGCTACTCAAGGAGGTCGAGGACTTCGCCAACGCCAACGAAAGCGAAGAAACGGCGGACGACCCCGAGGCCGTCACAGTATAAGGGAAGGGAGGGCGCACCGTGATATATGTCGAAGACCAACTCGTCAAAGTGAACGGCGTCGTCCTCCCTGGCCTTGTCAAGAGTATCGAGGTCAAGGAGTCCGCAAAGATCGACGAGCAAGAAGTCGAGGGCAGCGCCACGAAGCCGAAGCAAGCGACGGGCTACGAGGACGCGAAGATCACCGTCGAGCTCATTCTCGACGACACCCCGACGAGAACAAAGTACCAGGCACTCGAGACGGTTCGGGCCATCTTCCGAAAGCCGGGCCAGACCGTCCCGCAGCCCATCCCCATTGTCAGCGAAGACACAGCGAAGCACGGCATCGACAAGGTGCTTTTCAAGGGGTTCTCCCACAAGGCCGAGGCGAAGAAGGAGCAGATCACCGTCTCCCTCGAGTTCTGGGAGTATATCCCGCAGACCATCAAAGCGACCAAAGCGAGCGGCTCCGGGGGGAAGTCCTCCGGCAGCTCCGGGGGAGGCGCAGCGTCGAGCGGCCTCTCCGAGGAATACAAGAGCTACCTCGCAACAGGCCGGGGCGTGTCCCCCGCCTCTGACACCGTCACACAAGCGGGAAGCGCGGGCTTGCAGAGGGCCATCAATATGCCATTTTAGAGAGGAGGAGGCTGAGCGTGGAAACGCTGGAGCTATTCTACCCGCAAAGTATGGCCCGCGCCGGGGCCTACAGTCTCGACCAGGGCATTGAGTTCGAGATATTCTCGGCGAAGTCCTCATATTTTGACTGGGCGAAGATACGGTTCACCGAGCAATTCCAGCCGGAGATCAGCCTCGCCCGGAAAGACCCCGCCGCGATCGAGCTCGGCTACAACGGCGTCACGGAGGAGGTCTTCACGGGCTTCGTCGCCCGGCCCTACAACAAGGGCGGCGGGGCGGACGAGATCACCCTCAAGGACGAGATGCTGCTACTCGAGGACACACAGATCAACAACACCTTCCTCGACACCACCCCGCAAGAGGTCATCTCCTACGTCCTGGCCCAGGCCGGGGTCGGGAAGAAGAAGCTCAACGCCCAGGGCTTCCCCACGCGGAAGAAGCTCCCCATCCGGCAGATGTCCGGCGTCCAGGCGATCAACGCCGTCAATGCGGCGTGGAGCCTCAAGGAGCAGTTCTTCTTCTCGGGCGGCGTCTTCTACTGGGGCGAGAAGCCGGAGCAGCAGAAGGTCTACACGTTCGAGTATGGCGTCAACATCATCAACCTCGTCCGGCTCGGGGGCGTGTGGGAGTTGGAAACAGTCTCCGCCCCCTTCGTCCGGCACTCCCACAAGATCAACGTCATTCACCCGAAGATCAGCGGGGAGCAGGAGGTCACGAAGGTCGTCTCGTCCACCAACGACGACGGCTTCATCCGTACAAGGATTTATTTCTAAGAAGGGGGTGAGACCATGCTCGAGGAAATGGTGAAGGCGGTCGTCAACAAGGTCATCGCCCAGGACTACGCCTTCCTCAAGACCCCCGCCGCGCTCTACGCCGTCGTCACGAAGGCGACGCAGCTCGGCGAGACGTTCGAGTACAAAGACCTCGTCATCCACAACGACGAGACGGGCACGAGCTACCGGGGGCACATCACCGCCCACTGGTATGAGTACACCCTCCAAGTCGTCGACCGCTGGGGGAATGTGGACGAAGCATTTCCCGTCTTCCCCGACATCCGCTCCCGCATCCAACTCAAGACCGGGGCCTTCGTCTCCGTGGCTATGGCCTACGGGGACGCCCCGGCGATCATTAGGGAGGTGAAGCTATGACGGGCCTCAAAGATACCGACATCCGGCTCTCGGACGAGTGGCAGCTCACACAGGCAGCGGACGGGGACGCCCCCTTATGCTCCGGCCTCGAGTGCCTTTACCAGAACATCATCCTCGAGGCCCTCACGCAGCCGGGCGATCTGTTCTACGACCTGACCTTCGGCTGGGGGCTCTATGACTTCATCCAGTCCGAGGACGATGACCTCACCCGCCTGGAGATTGCGCAGCGTGCCCGGGTCGGCTTGCAGCGGCGGGAGGTTATCCTCCCCGAGACCATACAGGTTGACGTCAGCTTCAAGGACGATGCCTTCGTTCTGTATTGCTCCTTCCAATTTGCTGAGGAGGAAACGGTCCGGGCGCTCACGTTTATCATTGGTGCGGTCAGCGTGGAGGTGAAGACAGCGTGATTGATAAAAATACCCTTGATGCTATTCTTCCGATCCCCGACTTGGAAGAGTTGAAGGACGCAAATGTGGAGAAGCTGAAGCAGGAAGGCTTTGTTATTACCAACTTCCACTCAGGCGGCGTCTTTTACACTATTCTCATGATTGTTCTTTGGATTAGAATCGAATTGACCGGGCTCCTGCGTACCGTGATTAACCATTGTTCGGTAAGCCATGCCACCGGGTTATGGCTGGATATTAAAGCGGCAGACTTTTCCAAGAAAAGAAAACGGGCGCAGAAAGCACGCGGATATGTGACGGTTTCCCGGGCCGCAGTTGATGGCGAGGCGGTTAAGATTCCTAAAGGAACCGTATTTAAGACTGTTCGCGATATCAACGGGGAAGATCTTCGGTTTTTTTCTTTGGAGCCCGCTGTCCTACAGAAAGGCACGGCATCTGTCGATGTTTTGGTGGAGGCGGAAGCGGAGGGGAGCCGTTATAACGTTCCTGAAGCGCAAATCGCAAGTTCCCTCACCTATCTTGGAGACGTCGCCATTTCCAATAGGCAGGGGTGGATCGCACGAGAGGGCAGCGATACAGAATCCGATGAGGGCCTTCGCCGCCGCTGCCTGCGTTCCTGGGCGGAACTGGCTACTGTGGCTATCCATGACACATATGTTAATGTCTGCGAGTCAGTCAATGGCGTTCTCTACGCTACGGTCAAGGACCAGCATCCCCGGGGACAAGGCACTATTGACGTGATTATCACCTCTGAGGCTGGGAACGCCACCGAAGCGCTTCTTAATGAAGTCCGTGCGGCGTGTGAGAAGATCAAAGCGCCTGATGATGATGTCCTGGTCAAAAGCGCCGAAACAGTCTACCAGCCTGTCGCCCTAACGGTAACAGTTCCCTCTGTCATAAACCAAACCGAAATTGAAGGCTGTGTTGCGTCTGCCGTTACTGATCTGCTGCGCATCCGCCAGCGCCGGGAACTCAATGAATTGACCCACGCCGACCTTATACACAAAGTGAAAAGTGCTGTTCCCAGCGTTCGAAATGTTACTGTCACGATCCCGGAAACGGATATATTCTTGGATGCAGACAAGATTATCCTTCCAAGTACAATATCGATTACGGTCCAGGGGGTGTAATCCGTGTTTGACAGCTTTGGCGAGTATATGTTCCGTCTGCTGTTCGGCCCCCTGCGAAGGGTCCGAAAAAAGGCCAACCAGTTCTATATTTTTTTCAAGGTGGTTGGAAAGCAGTTTGACCAGCTTAAAAAGGACATATTCAAGGTTCGGGAGGAAAGCGCCGTGCTTACGTGCAGCGATGTTATGCTCCCAATCCACGGCCAGGACCGGGATATGGCCCGACTAAGGGGTGAAACCGTTGAAGGTTACCGTACCCGGCTGGCCATGAAAGGCATAATCTCCGAAAAGGCAGGGCTGAATGAAGGCATACGGTACTTGGCAAAATCTTTTGGTTATGACAATGTGGAAATTCTCAAAAATCCTGACCCTGAGCATTGGGCGGAAGCGACGGTGTTTTTTGCGGGTGGCAACATCGTTTTGGATGACCATGGCGTACTGCTCCAGGAGCTCAATAAAATTAAACCAGCCCGGACGCTGCTGTCTTTATCCAAGCAGCAGCGCTATCCCGGAACCGCTTATCTAGGCGTGGCCCGCATATCCGGCAGAATTGTTATCATTGAACAGGAGTGACCAGGTATGGCATTTACTAGAATGAAGCTCACCACTTTCGGCAGCAATCTGGAGGCCAAGGCCCGGCAGGGCAAGGGAATCCATTTTACCCGGATCGCTTTGGGCGATGGTCTGCTGGGCAATGAGTCCATGGTCAATAGAACCACGCTGATTCATGAACGGCTTTCCGTTTCTATTGACGGTGTGACGATCACCAATGAAGGTACACAGAATGCCGTTGTGGGAACACTGGATAACCGAAATATGACAGAAGGGTTTTCGTACCGGGAACTGGCGTTGGTTGCCAGGGACCCGGACACACGCCAGGAGGGCGTATATCTCTACGACAACGCTGGCCCGGAATGCGAATATTTGGGGCTTCCCGAGGACGGCATGATTATTTGCGAACAGCTAAAAATTTTAATAAAAACGGAAGAGGGCTGTCAGGTCACTTTTGACGCATCAGGCAACCCCCTATACCTGACTGCCGAAGATATAAAGCTGGTTGTAAAGATTCACGAGGAAGATCCTAAAGCCCATCCTAATAAGGCTGACTTGGATCCTGAGACGGGGAAGGTTGTGGAAGAACAGCTTCCCACGTTGGACTATGCGGATAGCAAACACGCCAAAAACCATGCGAAGACTGGCAACGATCCCATTGCGCCCGCTGATATTGGGGCGGCAGCGGCGAGCCATACCCATACCCCCGCCGCCATTGGGGCGGCAGCGGCGAGCCACACCCACAATTACGCCGGGTCTGGCAGCGCCGGAGGGGCGGCGACCAGCGCGGTCAAGCTGTCCACTGCGCGGTATATTGACGGTATGCCTTTCAACGGCACAGGCGATATTATCCACTACGGGACCTGTGCCACAGCTGCGGGCACCGCTGCCAAGGCGGTAACAATTACAGGCTTTAAGCTGGTGACGGGCGCGAGGGTTGCGATCAAGTTCTCTGCGGTCAACACCGCAGCCAACCCTACGCTGAATGTCAGCGGCACCGGCGCAAAAGCGATCAAGATGTACGGCGCCACCGCCGTCAATATCAATGCCTGGATGGCGGGAGCGGTGGTTGATTTTGTGTACGACGGGACTAATTGGCTGATGGATACCGCTATGGCCTCCAGGCTGGCCGCCGCCCGTACCATACGAACCAATCTGGCCAGCACCGCCACTGCCAGCTTTGACGGCTCGGCAAATATCACCCCCGGCGTCACGGGTATACTCCCTGTAGCTAACGGAGGGACAGGGACGAACAGCCTCGCGGCCCTGCTGTCCACCTTGCAATCCAACGGGATGGCGAAAATTGCCACCGGCAGCTATGTGGGGACAGGGACGTATGGGGTCAACCATCCGTGCAGCTTAACCTTCCCTTTTGTGCCCAAGTTAGTTTCTTTGGGAGGCTCGGCCGGAGCACCATATTCTTACTATAATTCTCATGCGTGGGTAAATGGGACAGCGACGAATACATTAGGAATCTACAACAATAACAAAGTACTAGATTATATTTCTATTGTCTGGAACGGGAATGTTGTGTCGTGGAGTTCAAACACATCTGTGAATCAGCAGTTAAATGTAAGTGAAGCTACCTATTTCTATGTCGCGATTGGGTGAAGCCCCGCCAAGGGCGCTTACCCGAAGGCTATATACAGATATGTAAAATCAGCGCGGTTGAATTGATGAGCGGCTTCATTTCTGGACTCAGTTGAATCTGTATACCATTGATATGTTTTCCCGGACAGCCGTCCGTAAAGTGTGATTTTGCTGGTTGTGTTGTTACTGGATGTATAGGCAAGTGGCATCCCAAGCCCAAACCCCGCAGTAAATGCAGAGGTTATACCGTCCAGTGTATTGGCCCAAACAGAAGTCCTTGTAACTCCAAAGCTTTGAGTGCCTGCTGTTGTACCCATTTGAGCCGATCTTCCCCCGGATGCACAACAAGTCGGTATCATGATAAACTTGGGCACAAAAGGGAAGGTTTTGTGCTAGGCTGCCGGACTGCGCTTAACCAAAGGCTGCATAATCATATGTCTGGCCGGATGCGTTGAGCTGACCATAGGCATCAGCAGAACACCATATAACGGTTTTATCACTCCAGGTAATTGTTGTCCAGTTATCTCCATAAATTTTCATTGTTGTTACCCTGGGTATCCATATGGAAAGCCCAACCGTTAAGCGAAACAAAATTTTCGGCACAAAAGGGAACCATTCCTTGCCATCGAAGTGGGCGGAGAAGACGGCAAGGACGGAGCCAAAGCCACTCCCTCGGATGCAAAATGTGCGAGGAAACCCGGTCTATCCCGCCGCACTTTTGGGCTTATCCATAAATTGCGGCGTATAATCCCCCCATAAACCTCTCGTTTTGGCAAATCTCACCAGCGTGGAGCGGTCCACATGGAGTAACCGCGCAATCTGCGCCCACTTGGTGCCCTCTGCCCGGAGAACCCGAATTGCTTCCTCCTTCCCACTCAACTTAACCTTTTTGGACAGCGCCCCCACAGGTCGGCCCAGCTTCATTCCCTCCGCCCGTTTGCGCTCCAGAGCCTCCTTAGTGCGCTGGCTGATGAGGTCGCGCTCAATCTCCGCACTCAAGCCGAACGCAAAGGCCAGTACCTTGGACTGAATGTCCTCCCCCAGGCGGTAGCCGTCCTTGATGGTCCACACCTTGCACTCCTTGCTCATGCAGATACTCAGAATTTCCATAATCATGAACAGCGATCTGCCCAGCCGGGACAATTCCGCACAGATAATGAGATCCCCTGCCTGAACCCGGCTCAAAAGCTGGCCCAGTTTGCGCTTGTCATAATTTTTGGTGCCGCTGATGGTCTCCTCAATCCAGCCGTCGATAGACAGGCTCTCAGCGGCGCAGAATCGGGTGATCTCAAACCGCTGGTTTTCCACTGTCTGCTTGTCGGTACTCACCCGAATATACCCATATGTCATACTCACTCAACCTTTCACAAAATTTTGGAGGTGCGCTATGAAGATCATAACACAAATACCAGGCCCGGGCGGAGCCTATCCGCCCATCCAAGAGGTCAGTTTTACTTCGGTGCCGCCTGGAATGGCACTCTGGCCGGATGAGGTGCCCACGGGCACGTTTTACGAGTACAACGGATTTGTGACATTGGCGATTCAGGAGGAGGAAGGCATACCCACTGTGACGGGCTGCCAGCCCAACGCGGAGGCGTGGGCTGTATGGAACGCCGCGCAGCCGGACGATCCCACCCCCGAGCCGGAGCCTGAGAGCGACATGGACCTGATGGCGGCGGCATATCAGGAGGGGGTGAGCGAGGCATGACAGGCAGGGAGATTGTGCTGGGGGTCATGCGTGAGTTGGGCCGGGCGGACGCGCGGTCCCTGCGGAACCGGGCGGCGGACATGGACGGCACGGCCATTATCGCGGAGGGGGCTAAAATCCCTCCCTTCGACCCCGCTAAAGATTACAGCGGCTGGCCCATGGGTGGGCCTGTGACAGATGGGGGGCAGGTGTGGACGCTGCTTCAGCCCCACAACGCCGCCCACTATGAGGGCCGTCCGGCCACCCTGCGGGCGCTGTGGGGTCTGTGCCACACAAAGGATCCGGCCAAGGCAAAGCCATTTGTGGCCCCCTGTGGAACCAGCGGAATGTACATGGCCGGGGAGTGTGTGTTGGAGGATGGCATAGTGTTCCGTTGTTTGGTGGACAATACTGTTTATAGCCCAGACGAGTTTCCTGGGGCATGGGTACAAATCTGCTAAAAGGATTCAGGCATAAAATCTGCTCTGTGCCATTTTATCAAATGCCGTCGTGGTATATATCACATACTAAATGCCCCAGAGAGCAACGCGTTGTTTTTCTGAGAAAACATTATCCGCCCGCTATGGAAGGCCACCGATTTTAGGGCCATTGCCGCAAGCGGGCGGACTTAGAATTACTTCTAAGAAACATGCCGTTTTTTCTCATTTATCCTGTCCCAAATTCTTAAAAATCTTGTCGCGCTACAGGCTGACGGCAAAGGAAATCTACCATGCCATTGTAAAAAACGGCTTGTATGAATTTGGCGCCAAAGACCCTGTGGGAGTTGTAAACGGGCAAATAAGGCGCCGTTGCGCCGGACTTGATTTCCCCACCGCCTATCCCATCAAGGTATTCCGCATATCGGGACAGCAGGGAAAAAAGAACAGGTTTGCCTTGCTCACCGATAAAGCGGACGCTGCCGTTGGCCTCCCATCAATTGGGACAAAGGCATCCGGCGACCTTCTGCCGGAGGAAAAAATCAGCGCGGCCATGCTGGAGCATGTTTCTGCCATCAGGCAGCAGCTTCTGGACGCTATCTATAAGCAGGACCCCAGCTTTTTTGAGCACCTGGTCGTCTCCCTCCTGTTGAAAATGGGGTATGGGCCCGACGATCAGGCGGGCGTTGTCACCGGGGCCTCCCATGACGGGGGAATTGACGGAATCATCAGCGAGGACAGGCTGGGCCTTGGCTTGATTTACTTGCAGGCCAAACGGTACGCTCCGAAAAACAAAATAGGCCGGCCCGACCTTCAAAAGTTTGTGGGCGCTATGGAGCATATAAACAAGGGGATCTTCATTACCACCTCCAGCTTTACAGACGACGCCGTTTCCTACATTGAGAAGCAGCAGCAAAAGAGCATCAAGCTGATTGACGGGCAGCTCTTGTCGGAGCTTTTAGTCCGATACGAGGTTGGCGTATATGTCGCCCAATCCATCTCTATCTATAAAATCAATTCCGACTACTTCAATACAGGCGATTGACGCTTGCCCCTTGTTATTGTCCGCCCGCCTTTATCGGCAAACAGAAAATCCGTTTGAAATCGACGATTTCAAACGGATTTTCTGTTTTTACTGCACCCTTACGTCTCCATATCTAATTGGTGGAGTCAAATGGGATATTATCTCCCATGGTAATGCACAGCTCGGTGACGTCCGTGCGGACATGCAGAACGGCGTATTCCAGCGGCCCCTTGTCGCACTGGGCCACCCTCCGCGTTTTCAGCAGCGGGGCGCCCGGCTCAATGTGGAGGATCTGGGAATCCACCAGGTCGGCGGCCGCCGCGGAAATATACTCCACGCAGCCCTTGTATTGGACGCCGTATTTTTTGATAAGAAACGGGTACAGATCCCAAAATTCGTTGGTATATTTGTCAAGCTGAGGGAAGAAGTCCGTGCGGATGTAATCAAACAGGTACATAAGGGGAATATCCCTGCTGTAGAAAATGCGCTGAAGGCGGTAAACCGGCGTACCGATCCCAATGTTCAGCGCTTCCGCAGTTTTGACGTCAGCCTCCACCAGGTCAACATACATGCCGCGCGCCGTCATGTGCTGGGGATCGGGAATGGACGCGTGCCGGACGGAGATAATGTCCTCAAAATGGCGCAGCCTGGAAAACGCGAAGGAGTCGTCAGGATAAATGTTCTTTAACACCACGGTCCCATAGCCCTGCTTCACCTTCACATACCCTTCGTCCGCCAGCTGCGCGATGGCGCGCCGGACCGTCGTACGGCTCACATGATATATTTCCTCCAGCTTGGGCTCCGGCGGCAGCAGGGAATTTACGGGGTAAACATCATTTCTCAGGTCTTCCAGAATCTTCTCATATGTCCTCTGATATGCCAGCATTTAAACATCCCCTAAACATTATTCCCGCCCAGGCGCCCCCCAACGGACAACAGCGATGGTATGATAGCACAAACTATCCTTTTTGTCAAGAATTCATCGCTCACCCAAGGATTTACCGGCAGGTTACACAAGAAAGGCGGGGCAATTTTGTACAACTTATGAATTGATTATTCATCTCAAAAATTAGATAATGTTTTTGTGATGTTTAAGGAATGTATCTTGAAACAGAGGAGGACACACCGTGGTTTTGATTGGCGAATACACGCAGCTGCCGGATTGGCTCCCGGTTCAGGCGGGCTCCGGCATCCTGGCCCTGGAGCGGGACGCGGACGGGCTATACCGGGAGGCAGGCGTCTGCCCCACAGAAAACCCCTCCTACCTGGTCCCCGGCGACGGAGACTGTTTCTTCGCGGTACAGGAGGGCGGCCAGGGCGGACTTGTCCGATGCAAAAAAACGGCGGATGGCGCAATTGCGTTGGACAAATCCATCCGCTTCCCCGGCAGCGGGAGCTGCCATGTCTGCTTTGACCGCCGGACGGATACGGCCTATGTGGCAAACTATGAGTCCGGCTCGCTGACGGTGGTAGGCGGCGCCACGGGAAATATGGGAGTTTTGCAGCAGTTTTCCTACAGCGGAAGCGGCCCGGATCCCAAGCGGCAGGCGGGGCCCCACATCCACAGCAGCTGGCTCTCCCCCGGCGGCGGGGAGCTCTTTGTGGCCGACCTGGGCGCGGACCAGATCTACCGCTATCTGCGAAACCCGGACGGTTCCCTGTATCCCAACCCCCGGCAGCCGTCCATCCCCTTCCCCCCCGGCAGCGGGCCCAGGCATATGGCCTTTCACCACAGCCTGCCGGTGGCCTACGTCACCGCCGAGCTGAGCAACCAGATTTTCATGCTCCAGTTCGGCGCGGACAATACCGCCACGGCCCTGGCTTTCTGGGAAACAGCCCAGCGCCGGGAAGGCGTGGTGCTCACCGCCCATTTGCAGCTGTCCCGACGCTATGGGATGCTCTACGCCTGTGTGCGCGGGACGGATGAGCTTGTCTGGTTTTCGGTGGAGCCCGGCAGCGGCCTGCTGAGCCTGCGGGGCAGGCGCCCCAGCGGCGGCCGGTTCCCGCGGCACTTTCTTCTGGATGAGGAGACCGGCGACCTGCTGGTTGCCAACCAGCTGTCCGGGGACGTATGCGTGTTCCGGGTTGATCCAAGCGGGGATGTGGCCCCAACCCCCGTGCAGCGCATCAGCGCGCCCAGCGCGGCGGCGGTGATGCGCCTGGGCGCCGAAAGGCCCGCCGATTGGGCGTGTTGACCATCTTCAAACAAGCCCTAGTAAACTGAGGAGGGAATATCATGGCAAACAAAGTAGCTGCCGTCACCGGCGCCAGCCGGGGCATCGGGAAAGGGATTGCCCTTGCCCTGGCCGGGCACGGCTATGACATCGCCTTTTCCTACTGCTCCGCCCAGGAGGACGCAGTCCGGCTCCAGCGCCGGATTGAGCAGGAATTTGGCAGGCGCTGTGAGATCTGGCGCGCGGACCTGCGGGAGCCCGGCGCAGGCCCGGCATTTGTGGAGGCCGCCGCGGACAGGCTGGGCGGGCTGGACGTACTGGTAAACAACGCGGGCGCCACCCGCTTCGAGGGCATCCTGGACCTGACGGAGCAGGGGGTCAACGACCTGATCGACCTGGATCTGAAAAATTACCTGTTCTGCACCCAGGCCGCCGCCCGGATCATGGTCCGCAGCGGCACAAGGGGGTGCATCATCCAGATCACCTCCTCCCGGGCCGAGCGCGCCTATCCCCAGGACGGAATTTATGGCGGCGTCAAGGCCGCGGTCACCAGGGCCTCCCAGTCTGCGGCGCTGGACCTGGCCCCCTATGGCATCCGGGTGAACTGCGTGGCGCCGGGGGCCATCGCCGTGCGCAGCAAGGAGGAGCTGGCCGAACTGGCCAGGCACAAAGCGGTCCCGGTGGATTTCTGGGACAAGCTGGGCAGGCGCATCCCCCTGGAGCGGGTGGGCGTCCCGGCGGACGTGGGGGCGGCCGTGGCGTTTCTGGCCTCCCCGGAGGCGTCGTATATCACGGGAACCACCCTGCGCGTCGACGGCGGGCTGATTCTGCCGGGTATGCCGGAGAGCGGCTCCTGCGACGGCTGGGGCGGCAAGAGAAAGGAGGCTGAAGGGCATGGGACTTGAAATACGGGACGTGCGGGCCATCTGCACGGCGCCGGAGGGCGTCAACCTGGTGGCCGTAAAGGTGGAGACCAACGAACCCGGCCTGTACGGCGTAGGCTGCGCCACGTTTACCCACCGCTATCTGGCGGTGGTAACCGCCATCGAGGAATACCTGCGCCCGTTCCTCATTGGCAAGGACCCCGCCAACATTGAGGACATCTGGCAGTCCGCCATGGGTATGAGCTATTGGCGCAACGGCCCCGTGCTCAACAACGCGCTGTCCGGGGTAGACATGGCGCTGTGGGACATCAAGGGGAAGCTGGCGGGAATGCCGCTCTACCAGCTGTTCGGCGGGAAATGCAGGCCGGGCATCCCCTGCTACACCCACGCGGAGGGGGCCGACGCGGAGCAGACCCTGGAGCGGGTGGAGGCCCTGCGGGAGCGGGGCTACCGCAGGATCCGCGTACAGGTGGGCGGCTACGGCGGAAAGAACCCCAACCTGCACAGGCCGGAACACCCCTTCCCCGGCGGGTATTTTGACCCCAAGGCATACATGAAAAACGTGCTGGAGCTGATGGAAAAGCTCCGCGTCACCTATGGGGACTCCCTTGAGTTCTGCCATGACGTCCACGAGCGGCTGGCCCCCATCGACGCGCTGAATTTCGCCAAGGCGCTGGAGCCGTACCATCTGCTTTTCCTGGAGGACGTACTCCAGCCGGAGCAGACCGCCTGGTTCCACACCATCCGCCAGCAGTGCGCCACTCCCCTGGCCATGGGCGAGCTGTTCAACAACCCCCACGAGTGGACGTCCATCGTGAGCGCCCGGCTGATCGACTACATCCGCGTCCACGTCAGCCAGATCGGCGGCATCACCCCCGCCCGGAAGCTGGTGGCCTTCTGCGACGCCTACGGCGTGCGGACCGCCTGGCACGGCCCCATCGACATGACCCCCATCGGGCATGCCGTCAACGCCCATCTGGACATCTCCAGCCCCAACTTCGGCGTCCAGGAGTGGGCGGACAGCTTCAACGGCCTCTACCCCACGCTGAACGGGCCGCTGATGCGGGACATGTTCCCCGGAATGCCTGAGTACCGGGACGGCTTCCTCTATCTGAATGAGAACCCCGGCATCGGCGTGGATATCAACGAGGAGCTGGCCGCAAAATATCCCTGTAAGGAGAGCAGGGTGGCCTGGGACTGGATGCTGGCGCGCCTGCCCGACGGAACCGCCGTCAGGCCGTGACAACAAGGAGGGTGTTATGCTGAAATTCAATCCAAATCCGCTGTTTCCGAAGGAGCCCCTGTTTGAGGTGGGCTCTGAGGCAGAGCTCCCCCGGTCCCAGCGCTACGAGCTCTACTGCGACGGCCGGCCGCAGACCGTCTACCACACGGACTCCTTTGACTACGCGGTGGTGGTGCGCAAGACCAGGATGGCGTTCCCGGTGGAGGTGCGGGTGTCCGGGCCGGTGGACCGGGCGGTGATCCGGCCGCTGTCGCTGGGCATTCCCCACGAGCTGGAGGGGCGTACCCTGCGCTTCACCGCCCCGGGCCTGAAGAAGCTGAGCATCGAATTTGACGGCGACCTGAAGCGCCCGCTGTTTCTGCTCCAGTCCCACTACGTGCCCCGGCCCGCCTCCAAGCCCACCTACTGCTTTGAAGAGGGCAGGGTTTACAACGTGGGCACCCTTGAGCTTCAAACCGGGCAGAGCGCCTACCTGGAGGAGGGCAGCATCGTGTGCGGCCGGATCCGCTCCTACATGGCCGACGACGTGTCGGTGACAGGGAACGGAATCCTGTACGGCGCGGTGTGGCACAAGCCGGACGAAAACGGGGGCCGCCTGATGGCGGAGTTCTCCCTGGGAAGGAATATCCTGGTACAGGGCATCACCATTGTGGACAACGGCGTGTGGAATATCGTGCCGGGGGCCTGCACCCACGTGGAAATCCGGGACGTCAACGTGCTCTCCCGCCTGGTTACCGGCGACGGGATTGATATCGTGGGCTGCCAAGACGTGCTGGTGGAACACTGCTTCATCCGCGCGGCGGACGACTGCGTTGTCATCAAGGCCTGCCCGCTGCCCACGCCCGCCGCATGCTGCGACGTGAAGAACGTGGTGGTGCGGGACTGCGTGCTGTGGAACGCCGAGCCGGGAAACGCGCTGGAAATCGGATATGAGCTGCGCTGCCGGGAGGTTTCGGACATCGTCTACTCCGACTGCGACGTGATCCACTGCGAATACGAGGGGAACCAGTCCGGCGGGGTGTTCACCATCCACAACGCGGACAGGGCCCGGGTCCATAACGTGGTGTACGAGGACATCCGGATTGAGGACGCCCAGGAAAAGCTGGTGGACATCAAGATCCTGGACTCCAAGTATTCGCTGGACCGGGTGCGGGGCGAGGTGGAGGACGTGTATTTCCGCAATATCACCGTGGAAGGGCCGGTTTTCCCCGTGTCCATCATCCGCGGATTTGAAATGCACCAGGAAATCCGCTGGCCCAGGCGGATCCATTTTGAAAACGTAGTCGTCCACGGCAGCGTGATGAGAAGCGCCAACCAGATGCGCATGGTGGTGGAGCTGGCCCACGAGCTGGAATTTGAGGGCGAAATGGATCACATGAAACGGGACTTTTAGGGGGGAGCGCATTGAAACAGACAATCCCTCGCAAGCTGTCCCGCCTGGGGCGGGATATCTGGAAAAGCCGGGCCATTTACGGCCTGATGCTTCCGGGGCTGATTTGGTTCGTGCTCTTTGCCTACGGCCCCATGTCCGGCCTGCTGCTGGCGTTCAAAACCTACAGCGCCAAGGGGGGTATCTGGGGCAGCCCCTGGTGCGGCTGGGAGAATTTCATGTATGTGTTCCGGGACGCGGCGTTTCTCCGCTCGGTGTTCACCACCCTGCGGATCAATATCGGCAGGCTGCTGTTCCAATTCCCGGTCCCCATCATCCTGGCCCTCCTGCTCAACGAATGCGCCGGCAAGCGGTACAAAAAAGCCGCGCAGACCATATTCACCTTCCCCTATTTTCTATCGTGGGTCATCGTCGCCAGCCTGATTACCAACACCCTGTCCATGGACGGCCTGCTCAACGGCGTGCTGTCCATGCTGGGGCTGGACAAGGTGAACTTTCTGGGGAGCAGCCGGCTGTTCGCGCCCATCCTGTATATCACGGAGAGCTGGAAGTCCGCGGGGTGGAACGCCATCATCTACCTGGCCGCCCTCTCCGGGATAGACATGGACCAGTACGAGGCGGCAAAGCTGGACGGCGCCAGCCGGTGGCAGACCCTGGTCCATGTGACGCTTCCAAACCTGAAGCCCACCATTATCGTGATGCTGGTGCTGTCCATCGGCAACCTGATGACAGGGGGGTTCGAGCAGATATTCAACCTCTCCAACCCGGCGGTGGCCGACGTGTGCGAGATCCTGGACATGTATATCTACCGGGTCACCTTTGGCTCGGTGCCTGATTTCGGCTTCTCCATGGCCATCAGCCTGTTCCGTTCGGTGGTCAACTGCTTCTTCCTGGTGGCCGCAGACTGGGGCGCGAAAAAATTAGGCGGAACCGGCCTGTTCGGCTGACCGGCGCCGCCCCCAAAGGAGGACGCTCCATGAAGAAAAAACAGCTGTCCCTGGCGGACGTTCTGATCGTCCTGGCCGTCGGGTGCCTGATCCTTATCATCATCGTCCCGCTTGTCAACGCGGTGGCCATCTCATTCTCCACCCAGCGGGAATACCTGGACCATCCGCTGCTGCTCTTCCCCACCGCCCCCACGCTGGAGAACTACCGGAACCTGCTGGCCGACCAGCGCATTGCCACCGGCTTCAAAACCTCGCTGCTCATCGTATGCCTGGGCGTACCGCTGAACCTGTTCCTGACGCTGTCCCTGGCCTACGGCACCAGCAGGCCCAGCTTCCCCGGCAAGAAATTCATTCTCGCCGCGATTTTGTTCACCATGCTCTTCAACGGCGGCATTCTTCCGCTGTACATGCAGATGAGGGAGCTGAAGCTCACCAACACCATCTGGTCCGTGGTGCTGGCCGGCGGCGTCAACGTGTTCTACTTTGTCATCGCCCGGAACTTTTTCTGTTCCATCCCCCAGGCGCTGGTGGAATCGGCCCAGCTGGACGGGGCGGGGGAATGGCGCATCCTGTTCTCCGTCATCCTCCCCCTGGCAAAGCCCATTGTGGCCACGGTCGCCCTGTTCTGCATCGTGGACCGCTGGAACGAGTGGTATAACGCGCTGATTTTCATCCGCAACAACGATATCGTCCCCCTGCAGGTGGTGCTGCGCTCCATTGTGATGGAGTCCAACATCTCCAGCAACACCAGCTCCATGGAGGCGGCCGCCCGGAATTTCGATATGGGCATCAAAATGGCCGCCGTCATCGTCACCACCCTGCCCATCATGTGCATTTTCCCCTTCCTGCAAAAGCACTTCACCAAGGGCGTCATGGTGGGCGCCATCAAGTCCTGAACGCATCATGTCCGGGAGCTGTGAAGGCCCCCGTTCAGAAACATCACGAAGGAGGAAGACCATTATGAAAAAGTCCAAGCGAACCCTGTGCGCGCTGCTGAGCGTTCTGCTCCTGCTCATGCTGGGCCTGGCGGCGTGCTCCCCCGCCCAGGAAGGCCCGGCGGACGCCAGCGCCACCCCCGCGCCCGCCTCTGCGGCCCCCGGCGCCACGAACCCGCCTGCGGATAAGAAGACTTACGACGAGCATTTGACCCTGACCTGGCTGATGGCGGGCATCAAATCCGGCGGCGACTACGGCGGGGACGACTGGGGCCGCTACTGGCTGGACACCTATAACATTGATTTCGACATCATCGCCACCACCATCGACGTGTCCGACTGGGACGAGCGGCTGCGCGTCTGGATCAACTCCGGCGACATGCCCGACGTGGCCCACGCGGAATACCCCTACGGCGAGATCGAGACCTACGCCTCCCAGGACGCCATCTACCGCTTCCCCGACGACTGGAAGGAGCGCTGGCCCAACCTGGCCAAAACCCAGGATGACGTCCCCATCGCCGCCATCGCCGAGGAGAAGCTGGGCGGCACCTATTGCCTGTGGCGGCCGGTCTTTTCCACCAACCGCCCCAGCGAGCGGCTGAGCTACCACGCCCTGCTCTACATGCGCAAGGACTGGCTGGAGGCCTGCGGCCTGGAGATCAAGGACACATACTCCCCCTCCGAGCTGGCGGAAATCGCCCGCACCTTCCTGGAAAAGGACCCCGGCAATGTGGGCGACAGCCTGGTGGGCCTGAGCATCCGCACCTATGACCTGGCAAAGCTGTGGCCCACCACGGATTTTTCCCAGGCCTGCAACATCGGGGACGGCTACTACCAGGATGAAACCGGCACGTTCCAATGGGCCCCTGCGGACGAGCGCACCCTGGAGTCGCTGAAAACCTACCAGCAGATGTACAAAGAGGGGGTCATCGACCCTGAGTTCTACACCTTCACCCGCTACGAGGGCTCCCAGAAATTCTACGTGCAGGGGACCTCCGGCATCGCCCTGGAGGACGGCCACGCCATCCTCATCACCTACATCCGCAACGGCCTGACCGCCCAGGGGCTCGATCCCGACGAGGTGCTGCATCTGGCCCAGCTGGTGGGCGAGGACGGGAAATACCACTATCGTGAGGACGCCAACTATTGGGGGCAGGTCATCTTCAGCCCCACCATCAGCGATGAAAAGTTCGAGCGCGCCATGGACCTTCTGGATTTCTGCGCCACCGAGGAGGGCCAGAACCTGGTGAACATGGGCTTTGAGGGGGTTGACTGGGAGCGGGATGAGAACGGGAACTACGTCTCCCTGCTGGATCCGTCCATCCAGGGCGAGCACCTGTCGGTCATGGCCGGCAAATACCCCTCCAAGGACTCCTATTTCGGCAGCGTGGTGCTGACGGACGACTTCGCCCTGGTCAGCCCCAACTACAGCACGGAGATCCAGGACACCGTGCGGCGCTTCTACAAGCTCCGGGACCAGCTCAGCGACGAGACCACGCTGCTCCCCCGGGAGTACGACTATGAGACCCTCAGCTCCAGGGAGAAATCCCAAGCGACCATGGACCTTGCGGACGAGTACGCCAAGCTGATTCTCAAGGACGGGGACCTGGAGCAGAACTGGAAGGCCTGGGTGGCGGAAAAGATGGCGGTGGTCCAGCCGGTGCTGGATCAGCTCAACGCAAACTGACCCTTTGAGGCGCGGACAGGCGCCGGACACATGACATGCGAAAGGGAGGCGGTTCATGGAACCGCCTCCCTTTCG
>OFGL01000842.1_pt1 | contig 22291 bp, 24 predicted proteins | sample 1521801 | NCBI WGS metagenome assembly OFGL01 (sample SAMEA3504085, study PRJEB24116) | mouse gut metagenome | biome: mouse gut; feature: mouse-associated habitat; material: faeces | place: Denmark | collected 2011 | reverse complement strand
TAGAGCAACGCCCTTCTAAGGCGTGGGTCTTGCGTTCGAATCGCAACGGAATCACAAGGAAAAACCGCAAATGGCTAATAAAAAGCTTTTGCGGTTTTCTTGTTTTAGAATTAGAAAATGTCCGCATTTTGTCAGCATAGGTTGTAATGGGAAACAAATTGGAGTATTTGGTTTACATTGCAGGCAAGATTTATTTGCGATACCTGGAGAAAAAATTATCAATCCAACGGACTAGATATACTATAATAACTCCGGCTATGACCATACTGATAATACGTACCAACATAATTTATAGAATTAAAGATTTGTTTTTATGGAATAATAATGTGCAAAGATAATTGATTGGTGGAGAAACAAAAACTCTGGAAAGGATATAAAGATAGGAATTAACGCATATTTTCACGGATATAATCTTCTATTGTAAAATCACTCTTATATCTAGATATTTCCGGATTCTTCTCTACAGTCGTAATGCAACGTTTTTCTTTACCAAGTACCAACCGGTTTAGGAAGCTCAGGATGTCATGACGATTATCCTTCATAGGAGAATAGGATAGGGAATGTCCTATACCTTCCGCTATATAGAAATAGTATGCTGTCTCTTTTTCTTTCAGTTGCATACAGATAAAGTTTGAGCCCCATAGCCCCATTTCCTCTACTACTGCCTTAGTAAAAGGAACCGTGCTGTCGGCATCACCATGGAACAACATAAGAGGACAAGGGGACATTATCCATTTTGGAATACCATTGGCACAGATTGCTCCAGAAAAGGAAATGACCCCTGCATAATTGAAATTGGCAGGTAATCTGTCCGCAAAAGCCGTTTGATTGCAAATCTCATACTCTGCTTGAAGGGCAGTTATCGCACCTGCACTCGAACCGCAAGCTATAATTTGTGCAGGATTTATTTGCCATTCTACACTATGCTCAATTATATAATTTGTAGCATCACCAAAATCTTCTACAGCACAAGTGATTGCTTGTTGCAGGGCAGAAGAGAATCCTTGCAAGTCCGAATACTCCGATTTATCTATATCCTTTAATTGGGTACGGTAATCTGTTGATACTACCACATAGCCGGCTCGTGCCCAAAAATGAAAATAAGAAATGTAATCGGGATTATCTCTTCTCCCGCCTTTGAAACCTCCCCCAAATGCAAAAAGAATGACGGGCTTTGATTGTGTCCCTTGTATTTGATCAATCATTACATACTTGTCCAGTTTCAGAGTATCAGCCTTTTTGATGGCAAAAGTATATGTTTGCTTGTCAATATGCTGTGCATGCACAACAGTAGCTATACTCAATAATGAGCATGCCATCAAGATAAAAATAAAGCGTTTTCCCATATTCAGTTTATTCTATTAATGCTGCGTGGATTATCTGACCTACAAAGATAGAATAAAACTATAACTAAAAAGGGGAAAGATGACATTTAGACATAAAAAAAGGCTATCTATCCCAGACAGCCAATCTTTTTTATTAACCTTAAATCTAATACTATGAAAAACACAGTACAAAGATACGTACTTGCAGGAGATATCCAAATTTTAGCGGGTAATCAGCGGATATTATAACATGGTTTAGTAGAATATTATTTCCGTTAACTATTAACATAAATAATATTCAATTTAACAGAAGAAGGAATTAATATTCCTCATCAGTGATTGCAAACTTTAGTCATGTCCACTGTAAATCCACCATTGGCGGGTATAAATTTTCCTTTTCTTTTAAGAAATTCTATCAGGGTATCTACATCCATATTGTTGGCAGAGCAGGTGAAAAAACGCTGCTGCTCGCCGAATTTTTGGATAATGGCTTCTCTCAATGATAACTCAGTATAACTATTACCTTCCATCATGTGAAGGACTTCATGTGCATGTAATTGTTCCATAATCTTTTTTTGTGGCAAAGATAATATGATATTCTAAGTATAAGTGTAACATATGTGACAAAGCCCAACACACATATCCGGATATTTGCTTTTACGTAAAATAACACTTGTTACGACTATGCTAAAAACCTCAAAAAAAGTAAAAAGGTTTTGCTTCTATACCATTGTAAACTAACTTTGGGAATCAACTTTTAAATGAATTAAAGCATATGAAAAAATTAATCTTATCTATTGCACTATGTTGTGCAGCTACGAATTTCTTTGCGCAGAATGCTGACCCTGCCCAGTTGGTCAACGATGGTAAGGCTGCTCTTGAAGCTAAAAATTACCAGGAAGCTTACACAAAATTTAGTACTTATCTGACACAAACAAACAACCAAGATTCCGTAATTGCATATAACTGTGGCGTTTGTGCCGATAAGATAAAGAAACCTGCCGAAGCTTTGAAGTATTTTGATATTGCTGTACAGAAAAAGTATAACCTGGCAAATGCTTATATAGGTAAAGCCGGTGCTTTGAAAGATTTGAAGAAAAATGATGAGTATGTTGCCACTTTAAAGGAAGGGCTGGAAGCAAATCCCGGTAATAAGACATTGACTAAATTGTATGCCACTTATTACGTAAATCAAGGTATCATGGCGCAGAAAGCCAAAAAGATGGATGCAGCCGAAGAAGCATTTAAACAAGCCATAGCTATCCAAGCAGATAATGTAAATGCACTTAACAGTCTGGGTTCTTTGTATTATAGTAAGGGTGCCAATACCATGAAAACAGATGTAGAAAAAGCAAAAGTTGAATTCAAGGAAGCCAAAGAATATTTGGATAAACTTATTCCATTGCTCTCTGCGGACAAACCAGCTCAAAAGAAGATGATGGATAATGCAAAAACGATGTTGAACTTCATCGACAGTCAAGTGAAATAAAAGACTCATATATAAAAAAGAGGCAGATATCTGAATTGATATCTGCCTCTTTTTTTGTGTTATGAAATGACTATTTAGTTCTTCTCAGTACAACAGCTGTACGTGCCGGTATGTAAAGCTTCAGCCACTCCTTCTTGTCTTTTTTGTAAAGCGGGTCGTGGATGGTAAAATGTTTGATGGTATCATCCGTCAAACCATTACCGCCATAATCTGGATTATCTGTATTCAAAATAACTTCATAAGTTCCGGCAGGAACCAAGAAACCGTAATCAGTAAAAGACTGCTTAGGGTTGAAGTTGAATACAAAAATCAAGTCCTTGCGCATATAGGCCAATACCTGGTCACCGTCATTATGCCATATTTCTTGGACCGGAGTAGCCTGGAAGTTCTTTATGCTTTTTACAACTTCCAACATGGCAGCATCAAAGTCACCCATATAATGATATGCCAGATTCTTGTTGTCCACCAAATTCCATTGGCGGCGGGCATATTTACAAGACCAACCGTTACCTTCACGGGGGAAATCAATCCATTCCGGATGTCCGAATTCATTGCCCATAAAGTTAAGATAACCGCCATTGATAGTAGTCGCAGTCAGTAAACGTATCATTTTATGGAGAGAAATGCCTCGATTTACGGTATAGTTCTCGTCTCCTTTCTGCATGTGCCAGTACATATCCGCATCAATCAAGCGGAAAATGATGGTTTTATCGCCCACCAAAGCTTGGTCATGGCTTTCCGCATAGGAGATGGTCTTTTCATCTTTGCGGCGGTTGGTCACTTCCCAGAACATGCTGGATGGCTTCCAGTCTTCATCTATTTTCTCCTTGATTGTCTTAATCCAATAATCGGGAATATTCATGGCCATACGGTAATCAAATCCGTAGCCGCCATCTTCATATTTTGCCGCCAGTCCGGGCATTCCCGATACTTCTTCGGCAATGGTGATGGCTTTGGCATTGACCTGATGGATAAGCCGGTTGGCAAGTGTCAGATAACAAATGGCATTGTCGTCTTGATGTCCGTTGAAGTAATCTCCATAATTACAGAATGCTTCTCCCAAACCATGGCTATAATATAGCATGGAAGTTACTCCGTCAAAGCGGAAGCCGTCGAAATGATATTCTTCCAGCCAGAATTTACAGTTAGACAGCAGGAAGTGAATAACTTCGTTCTTGCCGTAATCAAAGCAAAGTGAATCCCAAGCCGGATGTTCCCGACGTCCACCGGGATAGAAATATTGATTAGGATCACCGGCAAAGTTACCCAAGCCTTCGACTTCATTCTTCACAGCGTGTGAATGGACAATATCCATGATAACGGCAATCCCCATGCTATGGGCTGTATCAATCAGTTCTTTCAGTTCTTCCGGAGTACCAAAACGGGAAGAAGCGGCAAAGAAACTGGAAACATGGTATCCGAAGCTACCATAATAGGGATGTTCCTGGATAGCCATAATCTGTATGCAGTTGTAGCCTTCTTTGGCGATACGTGGAAGAATCTTTTCCTGAAATTCCTTATAGCTACCGACCTTTTCCTCCTGCTGAGACATACCGATATGGCATTCATATATCAATAAAGGATCTGTAGATGGCTTGAAAACCCGCTTTTTCATTTTATAGGGTTTCTCCGGAGCCCAAACCTGGGCACTGAATATTTTAGTCTGTTCGTCTTGTACGACACGTGTAGCCCATGCAGGAATGCGTTCACCGCAACCACCGTCCCAATGTACCATCAGCTTGTACAAGTCACCGTGTTTCACGGCATCAGCAGGAAGCTTGATTTCCCAATTACCGTTTGCTTTACGCTTCAAGCTATATTTTTTTTCTTCTTTCCAATCGTTAAAAGTTCCGACCATAAAGATTTGGGTTGCGTTAGGCGCCCATTCACGGAAAACCCAACCATCGTCAGTACGATGCAGGCCGAAATAGAGGTATCCGGATGCAAAATCAGACAAGGTTAGTTTTCCTTTGTTGGTCAATTCCGATTCTTTGTCTATGGCATGTTGATGACGTCCGTTGATGGCATCGGCAAAAGGTTCCAGCCATGGGTCATTCTTGATTAAATTCAATGTTTCCATAAAGAGGATGAGTTTTGGATATTTGATAAATTTACGCTTTAACTTTCACAATTATTTTTTTTACACCGTCAGGGGTAATACCCGGAGCATGCCCGTCCTGAGGGAAAAAGATAGCAAACATTCCGGGCTTCACTGCAATATAGTCCTCCGCCAGTCCTTCAAAAAAAGTGATGTCTTTTTCCGCATTGTAAGGAGCATCAACCGGAAGGCAGTCTTGGGCGGCGGTATAACCCATTATCTCCGTACCGGACAAGGGTATTTGAATGTCAATATAGTCTTTATGGGTTTCCAGTTTGGCATTTTCTTTTTCTTTTGGGTTTGTCTGCGCCACGTTGACCAGCAAGTCCTTTCCTTTCAGTTCGGTCTTGCCGATTTCCAAAGAGTGCAAGTCATGTGATTTTAAAAAATCAATGGCCTGCTCAAATAGAGGATGCAGCAAAGTATATTTTTCTATGTTTTCAAGTCTGTCTATAACCATAATTCAAATGTTTTAAGTTAGTTATATAGGTAAATTATTCAAAGTCGTCTATGGTGTAATTCACAAAATCAGAAAAACGCTTCATCTGCTTGAAGATGTCGTCTGTACGATCCAAAAAGTCTGGAGCAAGAAAGAAGCTGTCCGGCTGGCAGCAGGCAACCGTATACTCTTTACACTGAAGGTATTTCAGATAGGGATAGTCCTTTGGAAATCCTTTTGGAGCTGTTTTTAGAAAATTCTCTCCGATGACGGGAAAGTATTGCTTGAAAGCAGGATCTTCCACTATACTGCGAAATTCATCTATATTGTCGTATACCGCTTGTCGCAGAGCTCTTAACAAGGGCGGGGGAGGACAATAACTTCCACCGGCCAACAAGCAGTTTCCCGGTTCCAGATGCACGTAATAGCCACAATGGTCGGATTTCTTTCCTTTCGCATTGATATATCCTCCCAGATGTGTCTTGTAGGGAGTTTTATCTTCGGAAAAGCGTGTATCACGATAAATACGGTATGTACAGTCCTTTGCTTCTATACCACGGATGCTTTCATCAAATAAAGAGATACGGGAGATAATTACTGTAAGCAAGTTTTCAAACTCGCTGCGGGCGACTTCATACTGTTCCCGGTGAGAATTGAACCATTCACGATTGTTGTTTGCAGACAGTTCTTTCAAAAATTGAAATATAACAGGGATATTCATATCATATTCTTTCCTTATTATCTGCCAAATTTACGGATAATATTTCTAACATGCTACAAAGAAGGGTAAAAAAAAGCATCGGCTCTGGTAAACCGATGCTCCTTACACATTTATCAATCAAACAGACGCTTCTGTTTTTGATGTACTTACTTATCACAAGCGGGTACGTCTCTTTTAATTAATCTTATATCTAATACTATGAAAAACACATTTATATAACACAACAAATTGGAATTTTGTTCATGCAGATGAGGATAACTTTAGCATAAAAAAATGGGTGGGTCATTTTATTCTGCATCCGGTTTGCACTATCTTTGCAAGAAAAAATGTAGAATATGGCCGAATATAAATTTGATGAAGATAGCGTTAAAGCGCTGATAAATTGGGCAAAGAGCACATCTTTCCCTCAAAGTGTAACATTGTCTGATGCTGAGAACATAGTGGATGTGAAACGCTTTGTGCAAGCTAACCTGAGTGACATAGATGCACATTATCCTGATGATTTTTATAATCCTGCCATCACGCGGCTATATCGGCTGAAGGAATATATGGAAGAGAACAAATAAAGACTTGGCACTGATTATGCGGAAAACCACGAAGCGATTAAGAAATCCGTGTTGTTCTGCATAATCAGTGCCAAATCTAATAAATCACCAGAGTTGTGACTCCGTTATAGCTTTATCTTAAGTATCTTTCCTCCATATCCTTCGACGGCCACATTAGTAGCCTTATAGGGAAGCAGACTTATGTTTTCTTCTTTTCCGCTGAGCAGCTCCGTAGCTTTGTACTGGTCCATCTGCGGTATTTGCAGGAAGTCAAAAGCATGAGAAGGAATATTTATGGCAAGGTCTGCCGAGATATGGTCGAAGTTCACGACGAACAGCAGCAGGTCTCTCTCAAATTTGCGCAGGAATGTATATTGCTTATGTTCATTAAAGCGCCATCCGTTGACATTGGCATACATCAAATCGAAGAAAGCCCCCTGAGAGATGGCCTTTTCTTCATTGCAAAGAGTCAGTAGCCGTTTATAAATGCTGTATAGGTGTTTCTGGTCCTCCGTCAGCATCTTGCCGTCGAACTTGCCGCCATTGCGCCAACGGCGGATAGTATCTACACTCCAATAGTCAAAGATGGTTGTACGTCCGTCCCGGCCGCTGAAACCTTCACTATCCATGCCCAGCTCACCAAACTCCTGACCGAAATAAATCATCATCGGATTGGTGTTCATGCAGGCTGACACAATGAGTGCCGGAATCGCCTTGCGTGGGTTACTGGCAAAAAAGTCGGAAGCGATACGTTGCTCGTCATGGTTTTCCAGAAAGTTCAGCATGCGTTTTTCTATACCTCCCAGACTTTGCCAAGAGCGGGTGATGGCAGTTGCCGATTCATACCCGCAAGTAACAGCCCGCAAGGTATCATAAAGTCCTACTTTGTCGTATAAATAATCAAACTTGCCACGGAACAAGTAATTCTTGTATTCTCCCGGGTTATAGACTTCGGCTATAAACAGCAGGGAGGGATATTGCTCCTTTACCTGCGGGATTGCCCATTCCCAGAACTCTACGGGAACCATTTCGGCCATATCGCAACGGAAACCGTCTATATTCTTTCCCGCCCAGAACAGCATGATATCCAGCATCTTGGTCCATGTGTCGGGAATGGGGTCGAAATGGCAAGTCCCGCCGTTCTGATAATCCACTCCATAATTCAACTTTATAGTTTCGTACCAATCGGTGATGTTTGGATAAGCGTCAAAACGGTTGTTTCCGGTAGCTTTTGCCGGAAACTCCCTATAAGGTTCGGCGGCTGCACCTTTCATGTCAAATTGGCCATGCAGTTCCGATTTCGGGATATAATAGAAGTTATTATATGGGCTGAACGCATAATTGGTATCATCGTTTGAACCCAGTTGTGAAGTGCCATCCGGCTGGGCATCCGAGTGATATTGACGGGCTACGTGGTTGGGAACAAAATCTATGATAACCTTCAGACCGCTACGGTGAGTGCGCTGCACCAGATTCTCAAACTCTCTCATACGCTCCGGTACGTCCTTGGCGAGATCCGGATCGACATCATAGTAGTCCTTGATGGCATAGGGAGATCCGGCTTTACCTTTCACAATGGCCGGATGGTCGGGTTGGATATTGTGACGGCGGTAGTCAGTTTGCGTAGCATGCTCGATGATGCCCGTGTACCAGATATGTGTAGCGCCAAGCTTCTTGATTTCTCCCAACGCCTTGGCTGTAAAGTCGGCCATCTTGCCGCATCCATTTTCAGTGATGCTGCCATTATTGATGCAGTGGTTATTGTTGTTTCCGAATAGTCGGGTGAACACTTGATAAATAATCAATTTGTTTTCGTCGTTCATTTCTTTGTTTTCTATGTTATAGAATGGTTATTTTATTCTTTCCAAATGCTGCCTTTGTCAATGAGCAGGCGTTCCAATATATCATTGGTCGTATTATATCCCTGCATGAATATCTCCTCCGCCTTTTCCAGCTCTGTATTGCTGTATCCTTCCAAGTTATAAGGTTCTATCAGCAAATCAGCCTTCTCGCGTTCAGGAAAAGAGTTGGAGCGGAACATAAAATTATAGGAACGTAAGGCAATGCTCACAATGTTCATTTTATACTTGGTTGCCATCAGAGGGCTGACATTCACGGCAATCACTTTTTCGCATATACGGCGGAGGGTAGAGACAGGCAGGTTCATCAGCAGGCCTCCGTCCACGTAATGGGTGCCGTCTATATTGACCGGGGCAAACAATACCGGCATGCAACACGAAGCTGCTACGCGTTCGGCGATGTCCCCTTTATGGAAATGTACCAGACGTCCGTGGTCCAGGTCAGTAGCTGTAATAATCAGAGGGATTTGCAGTTCTTCCAGTTTCTTGGATTTCAGATTGCTTTTCAGGAAATCGATGAATTCTCCCAATTCAAACAATCCGACTTTGGGAATCACCAGTTTGGTCAGGTCCTGAAACTTGTGCCCGGCAAAGTAGTCAAGAACTTTATGCGGTTCATTGCCGTCGGCGTAGAATACCCCGGCCAAGGCTCCGGCGCTGACTCCGGAAAGTATATTGGGCTTTATGTCATGTTCCAATAAGGATTGCATGGCACCCAAATGGGCAAAGCCTTTGATGAAACCGCCGCTTAAGGCAAAACCTATTGGATATTTTTTAGTGAACCAGTTGTTCGTTACTACTTCCATGTTGAAAATATGATATATTGTTCGGCACGAAATTAATGATTTTATTGTAGGGAGAAAGGAAAATAGCGGAAAAAAGTTCAAAGTATTAAGAGAAAAGTCTTCTCTATTAAGGAGAAAGTTTTTCTTAGTTAGGGAAAAAGTTTTTATCAGTTAAGAAAAAACTTTGTTTATGGTTTGTGGATGTCTATCCCAAGCCTTGGGATAGACATCCGCAAACTGGGGATATGTATCCGCAGTGTGCGAACAAAGTTTTAGGATTAAGGGATACTGTTTGAGAATATACGTTTATTTCTTTGCGATTGCTTTCAGCAGTGCATATCCTCCAAACCACTGAATCAGCATGCCCGGAATGCCCATACGGAAATCTTGCACTGCCAAAAAGAAATTACCGCACAGTGCCCATTCAAAGGCCGTACCGATAATTTGATAGGAGAGGATTACACCCAGCAATGCCAATAAAGAGATATTCTTGGCATAGCGTGCAGCAAGAGCGGCGGTTCCGGCCAGCAGACCGGACTTTATAAGTATGGCCGGCAACACGGCTGCTGCAGGCATGGCAAAAAGCAGATGATTGATGACCGGAGACAAGAGAGCCGTCAGCAGACCTACCTTGAAACCATATTTATAAGCAGCTATCAGTGTAAAGAAATAGATGGGAAGCAACGTCGGACCGCCTGCTGGGACCAGATGGCAGAGTTGCGGCAAGGCGATGTTTCCTGCCACGAACAGCAGGGCGAATAGATAGGTCTTTACGTTGCCGAAAGGCAAAGAATAAAGTTTTGCAGATGTTTCCATTTGTATAATATTATGCATTAGTTGATAAATCTATTTTTATTATGATTGTTTAAAACTGAAAAGGTTTAATCAAATCTTCACCAATTCATATTCCATGGTTCCCAATCCTATTTTCTCGGCATGGCGCAATCCGGCAAGCCAGTCCGTGTCGGGGTGCATCAAGTGGAACTTGTCGCATCCACACAAGTCGTCGTGCTCGTGTGCCGTGGCAAGGCAATTGTTACCGTGCAGTATCGGGGCTTGGATGACCATATCTGCACATGCCTTGTCCAGTGCAACCGGGTCTGCCGAAGCCAGAATGCCGAGGTCGGGCACGATGGCGGCATCGTTGTGGTTCCAGCAGTCGCATTCGGGAGATACGTTCATGATGAAGCTGATGTGGAAATGGGGCTTGCCCATAACGACAGCGAGGGCATATTCCGCAATCTTGTAGTTCAGGCGCTCGGAGGTATCTTCGGCTCCCATCACGGCACCGTCGTGCTGGCAGAGGGCTACGCACTGTCCGCAACCTACGCATTTGGTGTAGTCTATTTCTGCCTTGCGGCTGGTATTGAGGTGCACAGCGTCGTGTGCGCAGTGCTTCACGCAGATGTTGCAGCCTATGCAGCTTTCTACGTCAATCTTGGGTTGCGAGGCGCAGTGCAGTTCCAGCTTTCCGCCTACACTGGCACATCCCATGCCCAGATTCTTCAAAGCACCGCCGAAGCCGGCTTGTTCGTGTCCCTTGAAGTGGTTCATACTGATTACAATATCGGCGTCGGCTATCGCTGTACCGATTTTGGGTGCCGGACAATATTCTCCGTTCAGAGGGATTTCGCGGTAGTCCGTTCCCTTCAGTCCGTCGCCGATGATGACCTGGCACTGGGCCGAAATGGGGTTGAACCCATTCTCCATCGCGCTTTGCAAGTGGTCTACGGCATTGGCGCGACGACCGGAATACAGTGTGTTGCAGTCCGTCAGGAAAGGTTTGGCTCCCAGGCTGCGGAGCAGGGTTGCCATTCGAGCTGCATAATTGGGACGCAAGTATGCCAGATTGCCGGGTTCGCCGAAATGGATTTTGATGGCAGCAAAGCTATCCTTCAAAGGGAGTTGCTCGATGCCTGCCCGTTTCAGCAAGCGTTCCATTTTATCCAAAAGATTGGATGTAGGGGAAGTACGCAAGTCAGAGTAGTATACTTTTGCTTTTTCCATGTGTTTTACCTGTTTATAGTGATAGTATCTGCAAAAATAACGGATTATTTCCATATTAATAGGTATATGGCTAAAAAAGTAGGGAAATCCCTTTTGACAAATAGGGGGATAATAAGAGGTCTATCCATGTTTCTACCTACCTTTGCTACAACTAAAAACTTAATAAGATGAAGACAATCAGACTAATTATTGTGGGACTGGTAATGACGATGGGATTCACCAGTTGTTCCAGTTTGTTTTATGATGCAAAGGCAGATGTGTTGAACAGTATTCAGAAAGGGATGAGCAGGCAGGAAGTCACCAAGATATTGGGAACTCCCGAGTATCGCCGCTTCGACCGGGATATAGAAGAATGGGAATATTCCAGAGTGCTGTCCAGTAAAAGTAATATCAGCCGAACTCAGATTGTCGTGACTTTTGAAGGTGGGAGAGTCGTTGCGATGGATTCATTCTCCGGAGAGCCACGTACGTTGCCGGTTGTTCCCAGTGAAGTAGTGATTGATTCTCCAGTCCCGGTTTACGTCAGAGGAATGCACCCCGAAGACTTTCGGCATTTTTATGAAAAAGTGAAGTCCCGCCCTTTCAAGGATGATCAAATCGAAATGATGAGAACCGTTGCCCGAAACAACAGTCTGAACTGTGTGCAATGTGCCAGTTTGATGGCACTATATACTTTTGATGACGACAAGATGAAAGTCCTCAGAATATTCGCTCCCAATATCGTAGACCCGGAAAACTACGAAGCGATTTTAGACGTCATTGATTCACTGTTCAAGAAAGACGACGCCAAGAAAATTCTGGGTATACGCTATTAAGGAGCAGGCTTGTCGGAACGCATTATAAGGGAAAGTGCCATAGCGGACCGTTCCCGTGCCCTATATCCATGTTTTTCCCCCGGTTTATCGCAGTACCGATATACTCTTTAGCCTTGCAGACCGCTTCATCGAGTTTGCTGCTACCGGCAAGAAATGTAGCTATGGCAGAGGAAAGGGTACACCCCGTGCCGTGCAGGTTACGGCTCTCTATTTTGGGATTGGAATAGAGGATGCATCCGGATGGCAGGACGTCAGCCCCGGCAGAAGGTTGCCGGCAATAAAGCACGTCGCACATGTCATTGCCCTCCAGATGTCCGCCTTTGACGAGAACAGCGGTATTGTATCTGCAGGATAATTCCTGTGCCGCTTGCTGCATCTCCACAGTGCCGGCAATGGTTCGCCCCCAAAGCAGGCTTGCTTCATTCAGGTTGGGAGTAATGAGGGTGCATAGCGGAAACAGTTCCGTCTTAATGACTTGTATGGTTTCTTCGGTCATCAGCCGCCGTCCGCTGGTCGATATCATGACGGGGTCATAGACTATACACTCCGGAGTATATGTCTGAAGACAATCGACAATGGTGGTTACAATACCGGCATCATATACCATACCTATCTTGACGGCATCCGGCCTTAAATCATCCATAACAGAGGTGATTTGTGCCTTAACCATATCCACAGGTATCGGATAAACCGATTGTACTCCCAGTGTGTTTTGTGCAGTAACAGCCGTGATGACGGAAGCGGCATAACCTCCCAAAGCGGAAATGGTCTTTATGTCTGCTTGTATGCCTGCACCGCCCGAACAGTCGGAACCGGCAATGGAAAGGATAATAGGGGGAAGCATGAAATAATTAAAAATTAGAAATTAAAAATTAAAGGGGTGAGAGGAAAGCTGTTTCAGGTGGAGGAAGTGGGGGATGAAAGCTTCCTTCGCTTGCTGCCAGACATCTCCCAGCAGTACGGCACCTCCGAAACCTAAAGCGGCTATTTCCGGAAGATGTTCCAAGGTGATGCCACCCAATGCCATCACCTTTGAGTCGATAATACCAGCTTGCTGCGCCTTCTGCAAGGTATCGCAGGAGTAAGCGGAAGAATAGCCTTCTTTGGATATACTGTCATAAATGGGGCTGAGGAACACATAGTTACAATCTGATTTATGTTTCAACACTTCTTCAAGAGAGTGACAAGAGCGACTGACATGTCCCTTATATCCGGACGGTATCTGCGGATTGCGCCCGTTCAGATGAATTCCTTTCAGACCGAAAACGGATGCCAGCTGGAATTGCTCATGCGTGACAATGCGTGGCATATATTCCATCGGTAGCTGTTGAAGAAAATTCCCCATCTCCTCTGCCGAAGCTCCCGGCTTGCGCAGGTGGAGTATTTCCAAACCGTTTTGGAATAAGGAGGTAACTGCCTCTGCTTCTCCTTCAAAGAATTGCGGCGTGGTAATGACTATCAGTTTCATATCTTTATGGATGTTTGCCTATAATGAGAGAATATACGACTGCATGGTCCTTAAATCAATCGTCCATAGCTTTCCAGCCAAGGGTTCACCGTAGCCGCAAATCAGTTTCAACACTTCATTGGCTTCTACGCTACCCACAATGGCAGGGGTTACGCCGATAACCGATTTGTCCGGAGATGGCATGAGCAGTGTCCCTTCTTCATCCGGATAGAGGTCACGATAGTTTTTTGCACTCTCACCGTAGCAGAAGACGGACACTTGGCCTTCAAAGCCTTGAATGGCACCATAAACGTAGGGCTTGCCCCAAGCGTTGCATACGTCATTCAGCAAGTAGCGGGTAGCGAAGTTGTCGCACCCGTCTACCACTATATCGTAGTTCCTTATCAGTTCTCCGGCATTCTTCTTGTCCAGACGGAAGGGGTATACTTCCACGTTTACATCGCTGTTCAAACCCTGCACTCTACGGGCGCCACATAGAGGTTTAGGCTGCCCAAGGTCAGCTTCAGCATACAGAACCTGACGTTGAAGATTACTGATGCTGACCTGGTCATCGTCCACCAATCCCAGCGTTCCGACTCCTGCTCCCGCCAGATAGAGGGCAATGGGAGAACCCAATCCTCCCACACCGACTATCAACACCTTGGCATTACGCAGTTTCTCTTGTCCGGCTTCGCCTATTTCAGGGAGGGACGTTTGTCTGGCATATCGGTTCATTTGTTCATTATTATTAAGGTTCTGTATTCGGCCACTCATCTCTTGAAAGCCTTCAAATCAAAACTCGCATCCCAATCTTTCCACACTGGTTCGCGCCCCAGGCGTTTCAATGCTTTGTCCACTTCCACAGCCTTGCGCTCGTCGCTGACATGAAACTGTTCCAGTGTTTGCGGATAGCTGTAATATCCTCCCGGTTCGGTCTTGCTTTCGGCGCTCATGGTTGTCACACCGAGTGTTGCCATATGGTCGCGTATATCGGCAGGCTCGCGGGTGGAGTAGGAGATGTCTACATCATGGTCGAAGATGCGCATGGCGAAAGTGACTTGTGCCAGTTCGCGGTCGCTCATGATGACATTGGGCTGGAAGCCGCCGTTCTCCGAAGGACGCATACGGGGGAAGTTGACGCTGTATTTCGTTTGCCAATAATGTTTCTGGAGATAGCGCAGGTGATAAGCCATCATGGTGATGTCTGTCCGCCATTCTTTCTCCAGACCGATGAGCACTCCCATGCCGATGGAATGGACGCCTGCCTGCCCCATGCGGTCGAAACCATTGACACGCCATTCGAATTTGGACTTCATGCCACGGGGGTGGTAGATGTTGTAATTCGACTTGTGGTAGGTTTCTTGAAAACAAATCACGCCATTCATGCCGTGTTCTTTCAGCGTTGCATACTCTTCCGTTTTTAAGGGCATCACTTCTATTTTCAGATTGCTGAAGTAGGGTTTTGCCAGGTCCAGTGCACGGGCTATGTAGGGCACGCCTGCTTTGGCCGGATTTTCTCCCGTCACCAACAGCAAATTCTCGAAAGGTGCCAGCTTCTTGATGGCCTTGTATTCGTTCACGATTTCTTCTTCCGTCAGTATGGTACGCGGCATGGGGTTGCTGATATGGAAACCGCAATACACGCAAGAGTTGGTGCAGGAATTCGTGATGTAAAGAGGCACGAACATGGAGATGGTTTTCCCGAATCGTGCCTCGGTGTATTTCTTGCTCAATCGTGCCATCGTCTCCAGATAGGGGGCAGCGGCGGGTGAGATGAGGGCCATGAAGTCCTCTACATTACAATGTTCTTTGGAGAGGGCACGGCGTACATCCGCATCTGTCTTGGCATGGATGCGTGCCGTGGTTTCCTCCCAGGATATATGTTCTAATTCGTCTGAAAACATAGTGCTCTATCAATTCCCATTTATTTCTTTTTTAATTCTCTCGACAACCGCATCGCACAGAAGTTCGGTCCGCACATCGTGCAATACTCCCCATCCACATGCTTCCCTGCATGAAAATAGCTGAACGCACGTTCCGGGTCGAGCGACAAGTCAAACTGGTCTTTCCAGCGGAATTCATAACGTGCTTTGCTCAGTGCATTGTCACGCACTTGTGCTCCGGGATGCCCTTTTGCCAGGTCGGCGGCATGGGCGGCTATCTTATAGGTGATGACACCTACACGCACATCCTCCTTATCGGGCAGTGCCAGATGCTCTTTGGGAGTGACATAGCAGAGCATCGCCGTACCCAGCCAGCCTATCTGCGCTGCACCGATGGCGGACGTGATATGGTCGTATCCCGGTGCGATGTCCGTCACGATGGGGCCGAGCGTATAGAAAGGCGCATCGTGGCATTTTTCTATCTGGCGCTCCATATTCTCCTTAATCTTGTGCATGGGCACGTGGCCGGGACCTTCGATGAAAGCCTGCACATTCTTGTCCCAGGCACGCAGCACAAGCTCGCCCATCGTGTCGAGTTCTGCAAACTGCGCTTCATCGTTGGCATCGTGCGTAGACCCCGGACGCAGCCCGTCTCCCAAAGAGATGGCAACGTCATACTGTGCCAGAATGTCGCAAATGTCATCAAAGTGTTCGTAAAGGAAACTCTCGCGGTCGTGCACCAGGCACCATTTGCTCATGATGCTGCCGCCACGGCTCACGATGCCGCACAACCTTTTCTCGGCCAGATGCACATTGTGGCGGCGTATGCCGGCATGGATGGTGAAGTAGTCCACTCCCTGCTCGCATTGTTCAATCAAGGTGTCGCGGTAGATTTCCCAGGTGAGGTCTTCCACCTTGCCGTTCACTTTCTCCAATGCCTGGTAGATGGGGACAGTGCCCACGGGAACGGGACAGTTGCGGATAATCCATTCGCGCGTTTCGTGTATGTTCTCGCCCGTGGAGAGGTCCATCAGCGTGTCGCCGCCCCATTTGCAGCTCCACAATGCTTTCTCTACCTCTTCTTCGATGCCCGAGGTGGTGGCGGAGTTTCCGATATTGGTATTTATCTTCACCAGGAAGTTACGGCCTATAATCATCGGCTCTGCTTCGGGATGGTTGATGTTGGCAGGAAGCAGGGCGCGTCCGGCAGCAATCTCCTGGCGTACAAATTCCGGTGTGATGTGCGTCTCTATTCCCAGCTCCGCGCAGTTCATGTTCTCGCGAATCGCCACATACTCCATTTCAGGCGTGATGATGCCTTGTTTGGCATAGTACATCTGTGTGCAGCATTTTCCTTGAAGGGCGCGGTAGGGCAGGGTGATATGCTCAAAGCGCAGAGAATCGAGCGACCGGTCGTCGCGGCGCATGCGCCCGTACTCCGACGTTATTTCGGAAAGCTGCTCCACATCGCCGCGTTTCAGTATCCACGGCTCGCGCAGACGGGGCAGCCCTTTCTTCAAATCCACTTCGACGGCAGGGTCGCTGAACGGTCCGCTGGTATCATACACATACACTTCCGGATTCGGAGTAAGTACCTTTTCTCCATCAACGAAGTTCGTACTGGGCACTTGCTCCACCTTGCGCATAGCTACGCGCAATTCGGGAAACAAGGTGCCCGGCAAATATACTTTCTCGGAACGGGGGAATTTTATCTTCTGGTTCATTTTTCTTTAGGTTTTGTTATGTAGAGATTTACGATTAGACAATTTACGATTTACGATTGAAGTTTGTATTGTTAAACAACCTCTCTCAACCGGTAGGTTTATGATTGCATGAGTAACTTCAATCGTAAATCGTAAATTGTCTAATCGTAAATCTCCCTGTTTTGTCATTTTTCATTCAAGAAAGCCGTCAGCGGTGAGCTGGCTTCCGCAACAAAATTATCTGCCTGTATGCCCAGACCTGCTTCGTATGCCATGCGTCCCGCCTCTACAGCCTGCTTGAACGCTACCGCCATGGTCACGGGGTCGCCCGCCACTGCAATGGCTGTATTCACCAGGCAAGCCGAAGCGCCCATTTCCATAGCCTCTGCCGCATGGCTCGGGGCACCGATACCGGCATCCACCACTACGGGGATATTGGCTTGTTCAATGATTATTCTCAGGAAATCCCTTGTCTGTAGTCCTTTGTTTGTACCGATAGGAGCACCCAGCGGCATGACGGTGGCGGCACCGGCTTCTTCCAGCCTCTTGCACAGTGTGGGGTCGGCCTGGCAATAGGGCAGTACCACAAATCCTAACTTGACCAGTTCTTCCGTGGCTTTCAGCGTCTCCACAGAATCGGGCAACAGATAGCGGGGGTCGGGGTGTATCTCCAGTTTCAGCCAGTTCGTGCCGAAAGCTTCACGCGCCATCTGTGCAGCAAAAACAGCTTCTTCGGCATTGCGCACGCCGGAGGTGTTGGGCAGAAGCTGGATACCGGGATGCTGTATGTGTACCAGCATATTGTCTTCCTTGTTGTCCAGTTCAATGCGTTTCATGGCTACCGTCACCATTTCTGTGCCGGATGCCAGGATAGACTGCTCCATCACTTCATCGGAATTGAACTTTCCGGTTCCTAAAAACAGACGGGAGTTGAACTCACGTCCCGCAATCACTAATTTTTCCATATCAGTCGTCATATATTAATTCTTTATTTTTCATTCTCCATTAAAGAAATGATTCTTTTCATTTCATCTGCCGGACTATCGGCATGCAGTACCGTGCCCGAAAGGGCAATCCCGCTTACCCCCGTCTGCATAACGGCTGGAATATCCGCTATGGTTATTCCACCGATGGCTACTATCGGAAGGTGTATATCCTTCTCCTGCATCCGGTGGATGATAGCTGTATATCCTTCCAGTCCCAATATCGGACTCAGATTCTTCTTGGTAGTGGTGTAGCGGAAGGGGCCGCAGCCTATGTAGTCGGCACCGGCTTTGTAGTGTTGCAGTACATCCTCAAAGGTATTTGCCGTGCCGCCTATAATGTACTCCGCGCCCAGAATCCGGCGTGCTTCGGCTATGGGCATGTCTTTCTTGCCCAGGTGCACGCCGTCGGCATGCAGTTTCCCTGCCAGTTCCACATGGTCGTCAATGATGAAGGTGGCACCGTATTGCCGGCAAAGGGCCTGCACTTCCAAAGCTACGGGTTCTATCGTTTCCACCGGGGTGTCTTTCATGCGCAGTTGCACCCAGCGGCAACCGCCTTCGAGAGCCATGCGTGCAGCATCCAGATACGAGTATCGTTCCGTGTAGTGCGTGATGAACTGCATTCCGCAGTTTTTCAGTTTCTCGTACTTCATCTTCTTCATCCTCCACAGGCTGCTTTGATGATGATGATAGACATATATTCCCTCAGAGCATATTTGGGCCATTCCGTGCGAAGCACAATATGATTGTCTACGGCGATGGCAATGCCCTGTGTCGGTAAGGCGAGTTCTTCGATAAGTTGTGAAAGGGTAGAGGCACCGGTTTTCACTTCTTTGTTGTTGACTAATACTTTCATTTTTCTGTTTATTAAGAAATAATGCAAATCGGTAGTTTAACTATTTCAATTACTGATTCGTATAAATAAAACAATGGAAGTAAATACAAAGAAGCGTCTTTACGGCAAGTTCAGTGAAGAAAAAAATATCCAATTCCTACGGCAGTACTAACTGCATCAGGTTCGAGGGTATAATCTCAGCCCGTCGGGGCACCCCTTTGTCTTTACGGCAACAAAGGTAAGGGAAAATCGGAAATAAAAAACAAAAGAACGTACTTTTTATTTCAGTGATTACTTTTTGTTTACTTGCGCCCCTTTGTGGCACGTATCTTTTTCAGCGTATTCCGAACAGTGGTTCTGACTCCAGTTGAATAAAAATCAAGCTCTGTATTTTCTAGTATCAGTTGCAATTCCTGCAGCAGTTCCGGCTCCTTCCTGCAAAGCAGATAGGCTATTCTGATGGAAAGGGCTTGCACTCCTATGCTTTCTTGCGGAGATAGCATGTGGTCCAGGCAGTAATTCAGCAAATCGACGGAGATTGGAGTAGGGATGGGAATATTATACAGTATAGATAATAAGAGACGTTTGGAACCGTCGTGCGTGCAGTCTATCAGCCGTTGAATGATTTCATCGTACAGTAGGATGAACCAGTCGGGATGGATTTCGCTCAATTTCTCGCATACCCATATTGCCCGCCATGACACCGTCTGTTTTTCATCGTATGTCAATCGGTATATATCTTCAAAATACTCGGGGCAGAGGCATACCTCTTGTACCAGAGAGTCTATCGATAACTTATGAATAGGTACTGCCAAGGTATTTCTGAACTCCGTAATCTTTTCCATATATCCCATTTTGTTGTGAGTGGCAAATATAAAGGAAATGGCCTACTAAAACAAGAAAGGCTGTCTATTTGAAGAAAGACAGCCTTGAAAATATTCTATTTAAGGAATTATGCAATCCCGTGAGCCGTAGCTTCCGGTGCAATCTTCTTGATAAGACCTTGCAGCACTGCACCAGGACCGCACTCTGTGAAGTCCGTAGCACCATCGGCAACCATGTTCTTCACTGTTTGCGTCCAACGTACCGATGCTGTCAGCTGAGCCACCAGGTTCTTCTTGATTTCTACCGGGTCAGTATGAGGTATAGCGTCTACATTCTGATATACGGGGCACTTCGGAGCATGGATTTCTGTTGCATTGATGGCTGCTTCCAGTTCAACTTTGGCAGGGTTCATCAGCGGAGAGTGGAACGCACCGCCTACCTTCAACGGCAGAGCACGCTTTGCACCTGCAGCCTTCATCAGTTCGCAAGCCTTGTTGATACCTTCTATGGAACCGGAAATTACAATCTGTCCCGGGCAGTTATAGTTTGCGATCGTCACACAGCCGTCCGTCTCCTCACAGATCTTTTCTATCACAGCCGTATCCAGGCCGAGCACAGCCACCATCGCGCCGCCCTGAGGTACCGCTTCCTGCATATAAATACCGCGCTTGCGCACAATTTTAAACACATCCTCCGGGCTCATCACACCGCTTGCCACAAGCGCGCCATACTCGCCAAGGCTCAGGCCGCCTGCCACATCAGGTTTCACACCCTTTTCCTCCACGGCCTTCAGCATAGCCACCTCTGTTGCCAGCATGGCGATCTGCGTATATTCCGTAATATTGATCTGCTCGTTCTCCTCGAAGCAGAGCGCCGCCACATCCAGGCCACCGGCTTTACCCGCAAGCTCAAACATCTCTTTACAGATCGGAATCTGTTCATAGAAATCTTTTCCCATTCCCACATACTGTGCTCCCTGTCCCGGGAACATAAACGCTGTCTTTCCCATAACTGAATACCTTTCCTTTCCTGTACGATTCCCCGTGCTGCCATAAATATTTTGAATTTCAAAGTATTTATCTGAAAAAAATCGCCGCCCTGCAGCGACGATTCTTTTATTTTAACTTTAACAGAATTTCCGCCTGATCCATGATTTCCGCCAACATCTCTGCACAAGTCTGCTCCTTGCTGACCATGCCTGCAATCTGCCCAGCCATAAGGGTTCCAGTCACCACATCGCCTTCCACTACTGCTTTGCGCAGGGAACCGAGTGTGAGTTTTTCCATTTCTTCCAAAGATGCGCCGTCCTTTTCCATCTGCAGATATTCTCTTGTCAGCTTATTGCGGATCTGACGGACAGGGTGTCCTTTTGCCCTGCCGGTGACCTCGGAATCAATATCCTTCGCAGCAATCACCTTCTTTTTATAATTCTCATGTACGGTACACTCTGCCGCCACCAGGAAACGTGTACCCATCTGGACTGCATCTGCGCCAAGCATCATAGCCGCCGCAAAGCCCCTGCCGTCCGCAATGCCGCCTGCCGCGATCACCGGGATCCGCACCGCATCCGCGATCTGGGGTACAAGCACCATGGTCGTTGTCTCCCCGATATGTCCGCCGGCTTCACAGCCTTCCGCCACCAGCGCATCCGCACCGGCGCGCTCCATTCTCTTTGCCATGGCAACGGAAGCCACCACCGGAATCACTTTGATGCCGGCATCTTTCCACATTTTCAGATATTTTTCAGGATTGCCCGCACCGGTGGTCACAACCGGTACTTTTTCCTCCACCATCACTTTTGCCACTTCATCCGCATAGGGGCTCATCAGCATAATGTTGACGCCGAAGGGTTTTTCCGTCAGCTCTTTCATCTTCCGCACCTGGTCTCTCACCCAGTCCGCCGGAGCGTTTGCCGCCCCAATCAGCCCGAGCCCTCCGGCATTTGATACCGCAGATGCCAGATGGCACTCCGCCACCCATGCCATACCGCCCTGGATAATCGGATATTCGATTCCCAAAAGCTTTGTTACTTCTGTCTTCATGTACAGCCTCCGCCTTATTCCTTATGTTCTTCGATATATTTTGCCACTTCTTCAATACAGGTAAGGTGCTCTAAATCCTCCGCCGGAATCTCGATGCCGTATTCCTCCTCCAGCGCCATAGCCAGCTCAAACAGATCCAGTGAATCAATTTCCAGATCCTCTTTAAATTTCGCCGTCGCCGTCACTGTCTCCAGCTCCATGTTCAGATTCTGTGCCGCGATCTCTCTGATTTTTTCTACCATTTCATTCATTGTCTTATCCTCCATCATTCTGGTCTCTTTTTTTATTTTCCGATACCTTTTCGCGTCCCGGCTTTTTACGGCATGCAGGATACTTATTTCCGCTCAGGTATCTGTTTTATGATAAACCGGAGATATCCCGGATATCATTCAAATTTTAATTGCCGCATTATTTTTACGAAGGCTGAACTTCCAATATCATTTGGTTAAGCCATTTAACCAGCCGGGAGGAACATAAAATGCGGAGG
>OFGL01000833.1_pt1 | contig 22581 bp, 18 predicted proteins | sample 1521801 | NCBI WGS metagenome assembly OFGL01 (sample SAMEA3504085, study PRJEB24116) | mouse gut metagenome | biome: mouse gut; feature: mouse-associated habitat; material: faeces | place: Denmark | collected 2011 | reverse complement strand
CCGTTGACGATCAGGTAGTTTCCGGTGCGGCATCCCATGGGACCCCAGTAGACGATCCGCTCTTTCCATTGCGGATGGTTGCGCAGGAATGTGGCTGCAAGATGCTCGATGGTGTGGAGTGTGGCTCCCGACAGCGGCGCCTGACGGTTGGGCTCGGTCATGCGGATGTCGAATGTGGTCAATATATCGCCTGACTCTGTCTGGTCTGTGCGCGAAACATATATGCCGCGCAGAAGGGTCAGGTGGTCAACGGTGAAACTTGCGATCTTTTCCATGATTATGATGGTGATGGCGTCTCTTTTGGGGTGGGTCAGTCTGTGAGTTCCTGAATTATCTGGCGAAGCATGTCGAATGTGTGTTGCGGTGCTTCTTCCCAGAAGTTCTGGTATTGGGCGATGTTGTCGTCGGCTCCGGGGGTGTCGGAGATCACGCGCATGCAGGCAAACGGGATCTGACGGAGATAGCACCCCTGGGCTATGGCTGCCGATTCCATGTCGACGGCATCTACGTCGGGGTAGAGGCTACGGATGCGGCTGACCACTTCAGGATCGCTTACAAAAATATCGCCGGAGCACACAAGCCCATGTTTCACGGTGTCGCCTTCATGCAGGCAGGAGAGATTGTTTACGAAATCTGCTGTGTGGAAGAACCGCGGACATCCTGCGGCATCGCCCCATTCCGTGCCGGGGCCGCACCATACGTCGTGATAGGCTATGCGTGTGCCTACCACTATGTCGAGTATGCCGGCATTGCCACCGGTGCCGCCTGCCACTCCGGTGTTGATTATCAGTTCCGGCTCAAAGCGGTCTATTAGCGTCATGGTGCCCATGGCGGCATTGACTTTGCCTATGCCGCATTTCATGGCTATGATGGATGCCTGGCCTATGTTGCCGCAGTGGAACGTGAAGCCGTTGAATGTGCTTTGCGACTGGTTCTCGAGTAGTGGCATTAGCAGGGCAAGCTCCTTGTCCATTGCCACGATGACGCCTATTTTCATCTCTGTGTCGTTTTTTTGTGTTTGATGATGTTATCGGATTGCAAAATTACAAAATTCGATGTGATTATTTTGCCGCCTATTTGTCGAATGTGGCTATATTTGCGATTATTAATATAATTTCTGAAGATTATGAAGCTGATTCGTGTTGCCGTGATGACGGCTGCTGTAATATGGGGCGCGGTGATGCAGGCATCGGTGGTGCGTGATGTGGAGAGTGTCAATATCCCTTCGCCTGCCAAGGTCACGGTGGCTGTGCCGGAATGTTACGATACCGATACTTCGGTGCGCTATCCGGTGGTGTATCTGCTCAACGGTCATGGCGGTGACCACACCACATGGGGGCGCCTTGTGGATCTCGACAGTCTTGCCACGGAGTATGGTTGCCTGATAGTGTGTCCGGCAGGGTTGAACAGTTGGTACTGGGATTCGCCGGTCGATTCCACCCTGCAGATGGAAAGCTATATTATAGAGGAGCTGCTGCCGTGGGTGGATGCGAATTACCGCACGCGCACCGACCGGATGGGACGTGCCGTGACGGGATTGAGCATGGGCGGACATGGCGGTCTGTGGCTGGGGCTGCGCCATACGGAGCTGTTCGGCTCGGCGGGTTCTACGAGCGGTGGTGTCGACATCCGTCCTTTTCCCGGCAAGTGGAACATGGCTGACCGTCTCGGACCGCTGAAGGGCAATGAATCGGTGTGGGACTCGCACACCGTGATGGAGCTTCTGCCGGATGTGAAACCGGGTGTGACCAACATAATATTCGATTGCGGCACGGAGGATTTCTTCTATGAGGTGAACAACAGATTGCATCGTGAACTTACCCGACGTGGTATCGCGCACACCTATCTCACCTCGCCCGGCGCGCACAATGGTCAATATTGGAGCCGCTCCATAATACCGCAATTGCAATTCTTCCATACCGTATTCTACATCCCCGGCGAAGCGGGTAGCAATTGAGAAGCAGGTAAGGTCAGTTGAATAAAATGCGCCGACCATCCGTCATGACGGATAGTCGGCGTGTATTATCGCTGTCGGTTATGTTTAGAAATTGTAGCCGAGTGTGATATCGAAGAGGTTGGAGTGCATCGAGAGCTTATCCTTGGCAAGGTCGCACATGCCGGCTGCTCCGGATATGGCTGCATAATAGTGGTGCATGAATGTGGCTCCTACACCGAAACGCCATTTGATGTCACAGCGGTTGAGCATACCCTCCTTACCGTAGACGGAGCCGGAGGTATGGAAGTTGTTGATGGTTATGTAGGCGTCGGCTGAGAATCCGATGTTCACTTCCGGACCTGTGAACACTGATATCTGAAGGTCGGGGAGCACATCGAAGTGATATCCCACGTTAAGAGGTATGCGTATGCCGAACTGGCGTATGGACGCGTGGTCGAATCCACCGCGGATAGGTTCGCCGAATATCTCCTCCATCTCTTCCTTGATGAGGGATTGGTTGAGGGCGTAGGTATTGTAGTAGAATGAGAAGCCGGGTTCAAAATAAAGGTTTTTCCATACGGGCATGTGGTAGATACCGCCGAAGCTCAGACCGGAGCCATTGTTGAGTATATCGGCCTTGAGGGTGGAATTTATCTTGAAATCGCCGGGGCATGCGAGCTCGTAGGAGATGCGCGCACCGAAGTAGGCTTTGTTCTCGCGACTGTCGAATATGTCCTGTGCCGAAGCGCACAATGTGGCGACTAAGAGCGATGCCACTACAAGAATCTTTTTCATCGGATGTAAGTGTAAAATAGTTGATAATGCTTATTGAACTCATTTAAACTTTTAAAGAAAGTCTTGCAGTTCAGTTTTAACATTCGGTAAAAAGTTTAATTGAGTTCATTAGACAAATTTACGTCTAACCAAGTTAGCATCCCGCCTACTCATAGTTAAAATATGTCAACAGTCCCCATTCCGACCAACATCCATCCCCCTCCGCCCAACTCACCCCCCCAACCTAACCGCCCCTAAACCTGGATTCCTCAAAACTTATTATCCGCCAAGAATTTCTTCGCTTCCTCATCGCCTTGCTCCGCAGCTTTTTTCAACCACTTTTTCGCTTCCGCATAATCTTTAGCTACACCATTGCCATAATAATACATTAAACCGATGTTGTATTGGGCGTTTGCATCTCCTTGATTGGCAGCTTTGCGGTACCATTTCATTGCTTCCACGTAATCCGTAGTTACTCCATCTCCATCGTGGTACATCCCACCGATATTGATTTGCGCTTTTGCATCTCCTTGTTCAGCAGCTTTGCGATACCATTTCAGCGCTTCCGCGTGATCCTGGATTACCCCTTCTCCATTAGAGTACATTACACCGATGGTGTTTTGAGCTGCTGCATATCCTTGATCGGCGGCTTTATGGAACCATTTCATAGCTTCCGTGTAGTTCTTAGTTGCGCCTTCTCCAAAATAATACATTAAACCGATGTGGTATTGAGCTGCTGTATGTCCTTGTTCCGCAGCTTTGCTAAACAAGGACATAGCTTCCGCGTAATTTTTAGTTACACCATCTCCATGAAAATACATTAACCCAATTTTGTATTGAGCTTTTGCATATCCTTGATTTGCGGCTTTGCTGAACCACTTCATTGCTTCTGCGTAATCTTGGGTAACACCTTGTCCATTGGAATACAATACACCAATGCGGTATTGTGCATCATCATCTCCTTGTTCCGCAGCTTTGCGGTACCATTTCATAGCTTTCGCATAATCCTGAGTTACTCCTTGTCCATTGGAATACATTACACCAATGTATAATTGAGCTATTGCAATTTCTTGTTCCGCAGCTTTATGGAACCACTTCAAAGCTTCTGTGTAATCCTTAGTTACTCCTTCTCCATTGTAGTACATGATACCTATGAGACATTTGGCTTCTGCAACTCCTTTATCTGCGGCTTTGCGGAACCAATTCACAGCTTCCGTATAGTTCTTGGTTACACCCTCTCCAAAATAATACATGCTACCGATGCTGAATTGGGCACGTGCATATCCTTGATTTGCGGCTTTGCGGTACCACTTCGTAGCTTCCATATAATTCTTAGTTACACCGTGTCCCTCATGATACATAATCCCTATAAGATTTTGAGCTTTTGGATTGTCGGGAATTCGTAGAAGTAGTTGCATGGCTTTCTGATAGCTACCATCGTCGTAAGCCTTATTGGCTTGCTCCAAGATAGATGTGGAAGTCTCGTTTTGGGTGGAGTTGTAGTTTGGCGGGTTGGCGTCTGAATTGTTTTTTTGCGGGTTGAACCGGAAGTTTTCGATTAGGTTTCCTACTTGTACGGGATACTGCTTTTTGTTTGTGGCGAAGTAGGTGTCGCGGACTACGGATGTCATCATTTCAGAGAATGAGATATTGGGGGTGCGCATGTTTTTCATGAGCATTTTTGCAAAGGGGCTGTTGTCGCCCCGTTCTCCGTCGGTAGCTACTTTGCCGGACTGGGTGGCGAATGCTATCACGGTGCCCACGGAGCCTTCCATGGACGACAGTCCGTTGAGCGCGGAGCGGCTCCAAGCCGATTTGCGGTTGCGGCAAGCGTCGAAAAAGAATATTTTTGACGGGCATCCTGAGTTTTCGACTCTGTCTACAATATCGTTGCAGCTAAGGCAGTAACGGAGGTCGTCGCGCCGCTCAAGCATGTTGTCGACAGGGATGAGATAGTTTATGTCATCCTCCTGAATACCATGGCCGGCATAATAAAAAAATGCCACTTGATAGTCCTTGGCGAGTGTGGCGAATCGGTTTACAGCCGTGGACATATCGGTGTAGTTGCATTCGTATGTGTGAATTACATCGAATCCTAAATCGAGCAGTGTTTCAGATATGTCCTCGGCGTCTTTTTGCGCGTTGGCAAGCGTAGGTATATTGTCATATATGGAGTTGCCGAGAACCAATGCTATGCGCCGCTCGGGATAGTTCGAAGCGTTTGGGCTTCGTTCCAAATCTATGTCAGATTCTATGCCGCGTGTCGATGCTTTATTAGTTTGGAAAAGGAAGTCGAATATGCTGGAAACATTTCTTTTCTGTTTTAATACCGTTCTTGAAAATCGAAGGTGTTTGAATGTGTTCAGGTCCTTTACAATCATGTAGTGTTTTTTTGTAACCCATTTGATTTTTGAGGAGCCTTTGAATTTGTCTCCAACTTTCAAAGTGTCTTTTCCGATTACTATCGTGGGCGTGGAAAGTTTTATAATCTGATACCGGTCATCCTTATTGAGAGTAGCGGCTTGGATGCTTATTATAGATAATGAGATGAGCAGTAGTGATAACAGTCGGTTCATAGTATCGTCATTTTGATATGTCAGACTTGGAGGTTATATGGATTGTTAGAAATCCCAATACTGAGAATATAAATGCAGGTATGGTGAATATGAAAGTGGAGTGGCATATAATGTAGATTATAAGTTCAAGGATATAAAGTAGGCTTCCCCATCCCAATAGTGATAGAATAGATATAGCTATGGGGTGTTTTGCAGCGAAGGTTTTGAATTTTCCGGCATCGTGGCTGTCGTTGAAATACATGCATAGGTAGGCTATTGCGGTATACACAAGGAATAGAACAACCGTGATTAACCATTTTATGCGGTGATTGCCATTGTGTAGCGTGCGGTAGGCTTGATATTGTATGATAGGGCCGGGAATATCACCGACATAAGAGGTGTGTATATCGTTAGTGTAGTCACCTATCAGTATTATTTTGCCGGAAAGTAATTTAGTCACCTCTTCCGGGCTTTTGCGGACAAGCATATCGATTCCAAGCCGATATTTGTCCTTGTCAGGTATGGAATCCTCATAGTTGTCATTTATTGAATCGTTTGATAATATGGCCTCAGATAAAGTGTCGTCATATTGTACTTCATAGAATATCATAATATCATCTTGTATTTCTTCAACAAATGTTGTATCTACGTATTCTACGGGGGCAGTAAGCGGAATAGACTGAGCATTGTTGCACAGACTGCCATGGGAGGAGTATATGAAGCCGTGTTTGGCTATATTGCCGCCGTCGAGCTCGCGGTACATGCGCATCGGTACAGATTCCTGTCCGTGCTGGATGTATTCGTATTTGGTGAATCCGGAGAATAAGGTGGACTCGAAGTCAGCGTATGCGGCTTTTTGTAGGAGTGAACTGTCGGCTATGGTGTAATTGTCGTCGGCATGGGTGGATATTACAAGTCGCGGCATGGATGTAATGAGACTGAACAGGGCTGAATCGATTGGGGTGTCGGTGCCTTGTTCGAAGCGTATGTCCATGAGTATGTAGCGGTAGTCGGCTGTGCGAGCTATGGACAGGAAGTCGTAGAGTTTCTGCCGGTCGGTGATGGGGATGTAGCCGATGGTGTCGTTATATTCGAGTACGGGTGCCAGTTGTTTGTCCAAACTGACGTCGATATGGAGCACGTCGGAATCATCTGTGTCGTCGTGGGGGAAGAAGCGTTCTGCCAGGGCGAAGGTGAGTGAATCATCTAATAGGGTGTAGCAGTATCGGGAGTTCCCAATATAATAGTCGAATACCAATAAGCCCACAGCTACAGCCATGGATATGCACAGGCGCTTGATGAGGGGCGTGAATTTCAATGGATAATGACGGTTAGTGTGTTATACGTCACAAATTTAACGCATAAATTCCGATATTCCAAATCGGACTCGAATGTGGCGTGATGAAAGAAACAGGCAGGGTGGCTGATACCGTTGCCGGTGTCGCGCCGCCCTGTCCGTAGTCTATGGATTGTGCTCCGGTTAGGGAGGGGTTATGATTCCTCTTGGTTACGATGCTTGGCTTTGTGTTTGTTTTTTGTTGCCGCCGAATCGATGTCTTTTTCCTCTTTAAGATCGATTTCGTTGTGTTTCGAGTCTATTACTTTATATTGCAGATAGGCAAGCGACTCGTCGGGCAGGATGCGGAATTTGCGTCCGAGTTCCATGCGCCATTTGCGGTAGACCGACAGGAGACCTTTTTTGATATAGGCGTCAACGAAGGGGTGCACGTACATGATGAAGTCGGTGACTTTGAGGTCGTCGATGAGGTAGTGCAGTTTTTCCTTGAGTGTGTCGGTGAACAGGAGCGATGGCTGTACCTGCCCTTTGCCGTAGCATGAGGGGCATGCCTCGGTGGTGACGATGTCGAGCGCCGGGCGTACGCGCTGGCGTGTAATCTGCATCAGACCGAATTTGCTGAGCGGTAGTATGTTGTGCCGGGCGCGGTCGTTTGCCATAATCTCGCGCATGTGTTCGTAGAGTTTCTGCCGGTGCTCAGCTTTGCCCATATCTATGAAGTCAATCACGATGATGCCGCCCATGTCGCGCAGACGTAGCTGGCGGGCTATCTCGTCGGCGGCGCGCATGTTGACTTCGAGCGCGTTGCTTTCCTGGTCGTTGGCTGCTTTGGAGCGGTTGCCGGAGTTGACGTCGATGACGTGCAGTGCCTCGGTGTGTTCGATGATGATGTATGCTCCGCTTTTGAATGATACGGTTTTGCCGAACGATGATTTGATCTGCCGTGTGATGCTAAAGTGGTCGAATATCGGTTCGTCCTTGGTGTAGAGCTTGACTATGTCCTTGCGCTCGGGGGCTATGAGGTTGACATAGTTGGATATTTGCTCGAATGTTTCACGGTCGTTGACGTAGATGTTTTCAAAGTTGGGGCTGAATATGTCGCGCAATACGCCCACTATGCGGCTTTCTTCTTCGAAAACGAGCGCGGGGGCGGTGGCTGTACGTGCTTTGGCTACGGTATCTTCCCAGTATTTGACGAGTGTTTTCATCTCGTGGTTTAGTTCGGCTACGCGTTTTCCTTCGGCGGATGTGCGTATGATGACTCCGAAGTTTTTCGGGCGTATGCTCTCGATGAGTTGTCGGAGCCGCATTTTTTCTTCGGTGGTTTTGATTTTCTGGGATATCGATACTTTGTCGCCGAATGGAATCAGCACCATGTATCGTCCGGTGAGGGTGATTTCGGTAGTGAGCCTTGGACCTTTGGATGAGATGGGTTCTTTGACTATCTGCACCATCAGTTCCTGACCGGCGGTGAGTACATCGGCTATGGAGCCTTGCTTGTCGATGTCGGGCAGGAGTTTCATTTTCGACAGTTGCGGTACTGTGCGTTCGCTCTTGTCGAGTGCTTTTTTGAGGAATGAGGAGTAGGAGGAAAATTGTGAGCCAAGATCTAAGTAGTGGAGGAATGCGTCCTTGTCGTAGCCTACGTTGACGAAGGCGGCGTTTAATCCGGGCATAAGTTTCTTGACTTTTGCCAGATATATGTCGCCTACGGCGTAGGAGATGTTGCGCGCCTCTTTCTGGAGGGACACGAGCCGGGAGTCCTCAAGTAGTGCTATTGACACTTCGGAGGGCTGCACGTCGACTATTAGTTCGCTTCGCATCAGGCTTAGATTTATTAAAAAAATTGGGTTGTTGATGTTTTTGAAAATACAAAGAACAAACTTCAATGGGGCGCTATGTTAAGCAGTGAGCTTGGCCGCATCAAGTTTGTTCTGTGTATAGCGTGTCAAAAAAATCGGGTCAGATATCTCACGGTTGTAAAGTGAATGATTCTGAAGTGATAGTCCGTCAAAGGAACGGATTATTTCTTCTTATGACGATTTTTTCTGAGACGTTTTTTGCGCTTGTGAGTAGCCATTTTGTGGCCTTTTCTTTTCTTTCCGCTAGGCATGTTACTCTAAGTTATATGATTAATAATTATGTTGGTGTCAAAAAAATATCGGTGAAGCGGGTTATTTAACCTCTTCCATGAACACTTTAGCGGGCTTGAATGCGGGGATTTTGTGCTCGGGGATGATTATGGTAGTGTTCTTAGAGATGTTGCGGGCAGTTTTTTCCGAACGTGTCTTAACGATGAAGCTACCAAAACCGCGCAGATATACGTTTTCGCCGTGAGCCAAAGAGTCCTTAACAACTTCCATGAATTTTTCGATAGTGGCAAGTACGTTGGCTTTTTCAATGCCTGTGGTCTTGGCAATTTCGTTTACGATGTCAGCTTTAGTCATTTTTATTAAGCTTTTAATATAAGTGATTAAATACGTTGAATATCAAAATATTGTGCTTCCGCGGACGATGGTTGCGGTTTAGCAAGTGCAAATATCGTACTTTTTTTTTAAATAGAAGCAAAAGGTGCGTAACTTTTTGCAATAAAACGTACTTGCGCTATCGGTTGATGGTGGGGGACGGTGACGGGTCGTCCCATATCCTTAGTCGTGATATTTAATGTATAGAGGGTCGTTGCCGCACCATTGGCAGTGCGGGGTGGGGTGAGGATGTCATGGAGTGATGATTTTAGATATCTCCGTGAGGTCGGATGTTCCGGTGGCTCCGTGAGGGGGAGCTGTGGCGGCTCCACGTTGTGCCGGATGATACCAGATGGCGCTCCATCCGGCGCGTATGGCACCGGCTATGTCGGTGTCGGGGTTGTCGCCTATCATCAGATGGTGGGTGGGGTCGAGGTCGTCGACGCGTTGCATGGCGTGGTGATATATGCGTATGTCGGGTTTGTTGATGCCTATGTCGTCGCTGAGCACTACGATGTCGATGTATGGTTCGAGTCCGGCTGATTGGATTTTACGGAATTGCACTTCTTTGAATCCGTTGGACAGTATGCCTATGGTTACGTTTTGCGTGCGTAGGTATCGGAGCAGTCCGATGGCGCCAGGCATGAGGGCTTTTTCGCGTGCGAGGTAGTCGAGGTACAGGGTGTCGAAGCGCGCGGATGTCGTCCGGGCTTCGTCGTCGGGCATGCCGGCTTGGGTGAGCGGACGTAGGAAGCGTTCCATGCGCAGGTATTGACGGGTGATGTTGCCTACGTTGTATTCGGCCCATAGGGCTATGTTGTGTTCTTCGTATGTCCGTGCCCAGATTTCGGGGGTGTCGAAATATTGGCGCAGGCATGGTTCGTCGTGCCACATTTTCACGAGTGAGGTGTGGGCATTGGTGGTGAAGTCGATGAGGGTGTCGTCGAGGTCAATCCACACTTTGGTTATGTCGCGGTCGTTATATTTCATTTATTTTCCACCATTTGTATGATATACCGGCGTCGGATACGTCTGTGCCTTCAATCTGGCGCAGTCGGCGGACTATGCGCATGGTTACCGGTAATATCAGTATTTCGTAGAGTGTCTTGAGGAGCGCTTGTGTGATGATGAGTGTGATTATTACGCCCCAGGGTAGTGTGCCGGCGAATGCTATGGGGAAGAAGATGCATGAGTCGACGCTTTCGCCCCATAGTGTGCTGATGATGGCGCGTAATGAGAAGCCCCGACCGTCGGCTGAAGCGGTTTTCATGCGGCTCATGACGTAGGCGTTGACCATGGAGCCGCACAGGAATGCCGTGAAGCTGGCTATGAATATGCGCGGCACGGCTCCGAATACGAGTTGCATGGCTTGCTGTCCGTGCCATTGGGTGTCGCCGGGAAGCCATAGTCCTATCTGCAACAGGAGTGTCACGAGCAAGTTCATGGCGAATCCGAGCCAGATTACGAAGCGCGCGCGCCGGAATCCGTAGATTTCCACTATGCAGTCATTGATGATGTAGGATATGGGGAATACGACTACGCCGGCGGTGATGGTGAGTGGTCCAAGCGCGACGGTCTTGATCTCCATGAGGTTGGATACGATAAGGCACACGCAGAATAGCACTGCGAGTACCAGGAATGTAGGTGAAAATGTGGCTTTGTTCATGATTCTTGTTTTTTACGAGGTAGCAAGCACTCGGGAATGTAATATATCGGGCTATTTTAAATTTAGTTTATTTAATGCTACATCAATTGCGTAACGTTTTGTAATGGCAGAAAATGCAATTGAACCGATAATAACGGTAAGGAATGTTATAAGATATAATAAATTAGAATTTGATATAAAGCGAGCAATATCTAATTTTTCAACGGCTCGATATATTACCATGTGGCATAAATATATTTCAAGTGATATGTTGCTAAAATGTAGCGAACAATGCGGTTATTTAAAATTATATCTTTGGAGATAATAGCGTATACAGTCCATATGCCAAAAACAGTTAGGCTCACGATGAGAGTGATAAAAGCTGATTTGGTAGTCAAGATAAAGGGTAGTGTAACAACAGCCATAGCAATGAAGGCTATAAAGAATCTGATGGAATCCTCTTGCCCTATCTTTTGAAGACTTTTTCGATATTTATAAAAGATGCCGCCAATTAAAAATAGAGGTAGTGTGTATGCAATGTGCTGACGTTCGAATGACGGATTTGTTGTTAGCTCCAGCCCAGCCCAAACCAAAGCCAATGATAGAAAAAATGTTATTATCGACGAGGTTTTCGTTTTTTGGAGAAATACTATAAATGGGAATAACATATAATAAACCATAACCACACCAATAAACCATCCGACTCCGATTACACTTATGTGTACGTCTGGAATTAGTCCAAAACACATTGTTAAATTGGCAAATGTTTCATAAAACGTTCGTATAGAAGGTGAATATACAAATTCTATGATACACATTAGTCCAAAAAACGGTAAAAGCCGGATGTATCGTTTTTTATAAAAACTTGATGGAGAAATAGTGCCTTTTGATATTTTTTCAAAGTAACCGCAGCTTAAAGAAAAACCGCTCACTATCATGAAGAGCAGGGTAAAATTGGTAAACCACGGTATTAGTCTTGTGGTGATGAAATTGGGCGTCGGATGTATGGATTGGTTGGTTAAGACATGCATCATCACAATTCCTATGACGGCATATGCACGTAAGCCATCAAGTCCCTGGAATCGGATTGGAAGTATGTTGTTAGACGAATCGGTCATATTAGTTCTTTATATATTTGTTCGGTCAGCCGCGCTATCCGCTCCCAGTCGTAAGGGCGGAGGTCGTAGGTGCGGGGTGTTTTAGGGTCGGAGAGTTTGGCGTTTAATCGGTCGGAGAGGTCGCGGATATTTCCTGTGTTGAAGAAATCGGTGCCGGGTTTGAGACATGCCAATTGGTTGGCGGGGATGTCGCTTGCCAATACGTCGAGATTGTAACTCATTGCTTCCAGGAGTGTGAAGGGGAGTCCTTCGTGGTATGAGGGTATGACGAACAGTGCGGCGTTGGTCATAAGCTGGTTGAGTTTCTCTATCTTGTAGCTGTTGCTAACGCCCCAACTACGTCGAGTGAGTTCTTTCATCCTCCTCTTGAACTTCGCAACTGATTTTGCATGTGGTTTTGCCTTGTATTGGTGTGCCCTTGAATCAAAATAGAATCCAAATCCAAGGTATTTTAGTCCGCTCGGTTTATCAACCTTGCTCTTCGTCATATTGACCTTTAGTCCTAGCTTCTCTTCAATAAAACGAGATATATTTCTCATTACTCTCTTCGCAGACATTTCACTTCCGACCATGATAATACAGTCATCTGCATATCGCACAAAGCTAAGCCCTCTCTTTTCCATTTCCTTGTCAAGTTCATTGAGCATGATGTTTGCTAACAGTGGAGAAAGGTTCCCTCCTTGCGGTGTTCCCACAACTGATTCCTTGTACTCATCATCTATCATAATTCCGCTTACAAGGTACTTTCTTACAATAGAGATAACATCTCCATCTTTAATTGTTCTTCCAATTAAAGTCATCAGCTTGTCATGATTTACTGTGTCAAAGAACTTTTCCAAGTCAATGTCTACAATCCAATCATTTCCGTCATTCATCATGTCTAGTGCCGTTAGGATTGCCTGCTGCGCACATCTATTCGGTCTGAATCCATAACTATGGTCATGGAATTGTTCCTCATAGATAGGTGTTAACACCTGCGCTATGGCTTGTTGTACAAATCTGTCTGTTACTGTTGGTACTCCTAGGTTTCTGACACCGCCATCAGGCTTTGGTATCTCCACTCTTCGTACTGGTTGAGGTTTGTATTTCCTTGTCCTCAACTGTTCCTTGATGATTTCGCCGTTCTTTTCAAGATGTTCCTTGAGTTCCGTGTACTTCATTCCGTCCACACCCTCCGCACCTTTATTTCGTACGACTTGCAGATATGCTCCATTGAGGTTATCGCTAGATAGTATCTGCTCCATTAGATTACTTGTGTCCATGCGTTCTTTCCTTTCCGTCTCGCTTGATTTGACCACCTTTATCCCAATTGGATACGCCAGATGTTGTCATTTCTGCAATTCGAGACATACTCAAACTTATTGATTGTTCACCCCTTCGCTCCATTTCCATTACAGAAACTTCTTCACTACTATGGGCTCGGCTGACTTCTCACAGTTCGTTGTTACTAGGCTAATGGAACCTCTGTGAGATCTCCACGCTTAAGGTGCACGCTCTTTCTCTCCATATATCCGCCGCATTTACTCTGCTACTACAAATGTGGTAGTTATTAGACTTCGTTGCTTTGTGCCAACTTATCTCTCGTAGCCTAGCCTTATATGCGATTTCTGTCCGTCGGACCAGAGATTTGCTTACAGCTTCCTTCAGATTCCACCTCACGATGGACACCCTTGCTGTTCGGCTATACACTTCCTCGTTGCCTAGACGTGTTCGGAACTTTCACCCGTTTGAGCGCGCCCATGGCGCACAAACGGAAAAACGCTGGGGCAGGAATATCATGTCCCAGCGACAGAAAACCAGCAAACGGAAGCTCCTATACTTATTTTACAGTTCCTTTTTTATTTCCTGACTTTCTCAGCTTCCTCAAAAGCTCCCTTTTCTGCTTCTTCGTCAGCTTCTTCGCCCAGATGCATAACTTTTTCGACGTGTTTTTGAACGCTCCGCTCTTGATCGCCTTCAATTTTCCTTTTGCCTCTACGGTTTTCAGCTTCTTGCAGCCGTAAAACGCGCGCTTGCCGATTGTGACGACGTGTTTGCCCAGCGCTGCCTTTGTCAACCTGTCATTGCCTTTCATGACGTTCGCTCCGACTTCCGTTACCTTGCAGGTGATCCCGCAGATTTTAACCGTCGCCGGCACTACGAGCTTCGTTGCTTTTTTCTTTTTGACGCTGATTAGCCTCGCTGTCTTCTTTTTCGCGCTAATCACTTGGTAGCGCCCAAACTTCGTTTCCACAGTCGCGCCGCTCGCAAATGTTTTTTTGGCTGGCGCGTTTCCCGAATCCGGTTTTTTTATGACTGGCTTGCCCATACTTGGCTTTGACGGCTTCGGCTTGCCCGAACTTGGCTTTGACGGCCCCGGCTTGCCCGGATTCGGCTTCTGCAGCTTTCCTTCCTCTGCGCGCAGTATAAGCACATTATCCGAAAAAGCATACTCTTCCGCTTCCTGCAGCACAACGCAGTAAAGGCTTTTTTGCCCCGTTTCCTCATCTGTTTTTGCATTTCGATACGCGTCTGAAACGTCGACAGTTTTCAACGCGCCCGCATTTAAGTCACCTACCTTATATGTCTTGAGCAAAACATCCTTCCGATTACCGTCATAAACGCATATTTTTACGTTTGACGCCTTCCCGTCTCCTGCATTCTTTACTTTAACTTGCGTCAGGCCGGCCGGCGAAATGGATAAATCCGCCTCGCACGCCTCTATGCTTCTTTCATATGACGCCTCGCTCTCCAGAGCCTCGTCCGCCTCCAAGGTCACGATTAATTTTCCCTGCTTCATTTCTGCAGGAATCTCGATTTCTACCGTTTCGGACGCGCGGCCTCCTGCCGGAAGTTTCTTATATAAAAGAGTCCTTGCAATCTCGTTTCCTCTTTCGTCCGACCAAGCCGCTTCGACATTGTGCAAGTCTGTCGTACCGCTGTTGGTTGCTTCTACCGTAAATTCGTTTGCCCCTCCCGCCTGATAAGACCATGCGTCATACGATACAGAATCAATCCTCGCCTCTGTTCTTGATAAATCCGACGTGGATTTTAACACAGTTTTTCCATAAGGATCCTGCGCATTCTCATCTACCGTCTGGAGCGTATAGACCAGTACGTTTTCCCCCTCGTTCTGACAAACTGCAAAGCCTCCGATATATCCGTCCTCTCTGGTAATCTGAACCGGATAGCTTCCCTTTTCAAAGGACTGGTACCAGATATTCGATTTATAGCCAACCGCCTGTGTCCAGTAAACGCCTCTCTCTCCATCCAGCGCATATGTATTGCTTGTATATACTCCCGTACGCTGCCCGCTCCCTCCTTCCTGCGACACATAACACAACCCCCTGTCTCCCGCATAATAAATCTTATCATTCGCATACTGGAAGTTCTGAGAATCTATCGTTTCACTCGGAGCATACCATTTGCCTCCCAGCCAGAACTCATTGCCTATGCTGTACATCAGCTTTCCTTTGGCAAAGCCCATATGCTGAATGGCTTTATCAATCGACTGATACTCCTGCGCCTCTGACCATGCCCCGTCTGCCAGAGAAGACGCATAGATCTTCGTCGTCCCGTTTTGCTGCATGACGTCCTTCTCTGAATTTTCCGCCCACATCGCCGTCAGTCTTCCGTCTTTTTCGCATAGAAGATAGCCATGCTTATAGGTGTCATTCGCCTCGCTGACCTTTACAGGCTTCTGAAATTCTCCTGCTGCCGCATCGAACTTCGCCACATAAATTTCCATCGAGGCCGCAACTTCTTCGCTTGACATGGATTCGTCCAGCAAAACCTCGCTATTTTCATAGATGACGTATGTATTTCCTTCATACTGGAACAGCCTGCCCGCCGTATCCATGCGGGAAGTCTGAAAAACCGCTGTCGCTTTCGACCACCCGCCGTTCGCATAAACGCGGTACATCAGCGTATTCTGCCCCTTTGCAGATTTCTGGCTGTCTGACAAATAAGTCAGCAAAATCCTGCCGTCCGGCAATTCGGCTGTCTGAGGCTTCGCATGCTCATACGCCAGAGAATCCATCACATTGCTGCCGATCTGATTTTCGCCGTTCTTCTGCAGCAGTTGCGCCTGATCTGCGCCAAGCGGTTCCGCCGGAGCAAATCTCATCTGCATATCCGGTTCATCCTGAATGCTTAGATTCGGCCATATCTCTACATATTTCGGAAATTTCCATGATTTTTCCACCTTGACGCCTATGATCGCGCTCAGCGCCACAAAGGCGCTTCCTTTCAACCAGACTTTGACTCCTGTTGACGCGTTTTTGTTTTCTTGCGACACTTCAACGGTTCCTTTCAGCTCCCCTTTTACGCCGCCCTGCACATCTGCAACCAGAGCATTTGCCCCAAGCGCAATGCTCGGCTCGACTATTAGCGAAAAGCTTCCATGCGGCTTAATCTTCTTGTTTTGCGCATCCCACTTCCCCGCAAGCGAAATTTCCGCTCCTCCCGTCACTCCTTCTTGCGCATACAAAATACTTCCGAGAAGATACTGTCTCGCATTTACCCCGATGGTTCCTTCGAAAAAAATACCACCTTCGTTCATGCTGGTAATATATTGACCGGAATCATCAAACTGCAACTCGAAATATCCCAGAATTTTGGCCTCCGCTTTAAATAACACGCTGGCCTTTCTCTCCTTGGCATCTTTCAGGGCTTTGTCAAATTTTTCTTTTAACGTCTCTGCCTGATCATTCTCATAACTGATTTCCGGCAAATTCTGATTTTTTAATACAAGGGATTTTGTTCTTTCCCAATCATTTTTCCATTTATTCGAATCTTTCTTCGACTTGTCCAATTCTTTCTTGGCCTTGTCGTTATATCCGACCAGAACCTGCGCTGTCTTTGCGCTGGCATCATATTTTATGCAAAAATCTGTATGGTCAAATTTAAATGGCGCACTGACTTCGCAGTTAAATTTGAACAGGTTAAATTCAAGACCCGCCGCCTTTACTTCCGGACCGTCTACCGTAAACTGGCCATATTCGGACTCTCCTTCAAATAATTGCGCTACTTTGCGCGTCAAATCAAAAGAAGAATCCTGATATTCGGTATTTAGCTTCTTTTCTTCCGGCTCTGTCGCCAAAAGCCCTGCCGCGTCTTTTTTCACACGCAGCATTGGTCTGATTCCGTACCCCCATGTCATGTACCATCTTGCAAAGGAACCTGATTCCGTAACGCGCACGTTCTGCGGGTTCCCGTAAGACCAGTTGGGATCCCCCCTGAGCCACCAGCTCGACGCAGACTCCTTTTTATCAAGATATTCTGTCTGGTATGCCGTCCTGCTCTCATCTTCCGAATCCGAAATCGAAAAACCGTAGTCCGCATTTCTCACATCCTCCTCATGCGGAAGATAGATTTTGTCTTCCGTAACTTCTATCACCGAAGGCTTCATATAAACCAGTCTCTCTGTGCTTAATTTCGTCCACGCGATCTGTTCCTGCTCCTCTTGTGTAAATGCGTCTTCGAAAAAGTCCTCATTCAGCCACTTGCGTATGGCGCTGTCCTTCCAACTTCCCCCACTGTCATATGCGCGGGATTCCAGAACTTTATCTGACAAAAGCGTCAGATAATCCCCGTCATCCTTTAGAACGCGCCATGCAATCGGGGCATCTTTATAATAAGTGTGATCTTTCTTTCTATAATGCGTATCCTGATAAAAAAAATTTCCGCCTGTAAAAAGACCTTCCTGATCACAAAATCGCAGTTCTTCCAGTTCTGCTTCATCCGTTACTTCCCGTTGAATATAATTCCCAAAATAAACGATCCTTTGTTCATTCTCCGCCGCCTGCGCCTGTATATCTGAAAACACGGAAACATCAGCGCCAGACAAAAGAACGGTAAGGGCAAGCCATATTGCGCCGCGCCGCCGCCATACTTTTTTCCTCCTCCGAAACTTTGAGCATGTTGTTTTTATTTTCATAAATCTCTCCCCTTCTATTCCCCGCGCGCTAGTTCAGCTTCAGCTTCAGCTTATAATATCCCGTATCCACTTTCTGAATAACAAAATAATACGTTCCCTTTGGCAGCGTCACGAAATCGCTGTCCCTTCCCTCCCACCATGAGACGGAATCGCCGCCTTTTTTGATCCGGCCCTTTGAATCAAAATTTAAAAATTTTCCCTTCGAATCCGCAATGCGAAGCCACAGGCCGAATACCTCGTAACTGAATTTTACTTTCGTTTTTTTCAAAACAACGTATCGATAGCACATGTCATGCGATTTTTTGTCCGGAAAAATCAAACCCGAAACTTGCTTCCCCTTCGTTAACAGCGGAGCATCCTGTAGCTTCTTTACCTTCCCGCCCTCTTTCATGGCGGTAAATTTGTATTTGACTTTGTACCGCTCTACCGGCTTCACATTGTAAGAATCCTCGTTGTCTTCATCAAGCTCCCATGAAGATGAATCTTTTATGCAAATATAGTACGTCCCTTTTTTTACAGGGAAATAAACCGTCACGGCATGATCAAAGGTTACCTTGGGCTGCCATATTTTTTTCTTTTTTCCGTTGCAGATGCTGAAAGTTGCAATCGCATCTTCATTTTCCCTGCTGTATTCTATCTTCAGATATCCAGTTTTTTTCACGCTGATCTTGTAATAATTCTCCGTTTCCCTCTCTGTAAACGTCCCGTTTTCCCACTTTCCGTTTTCTAAGGTCTTGTTTGCGGCCCACGCGTCTATACGTCCGGCAGCCGACAGCAAAAATGCCGCCGCCGCGACAGCAAATGCCGCAATATATTTCTTCATGCTCTTTCTCATCTTTTTCTCCTTTTCTTCTGGCGGCTTTCGCCTTATTTCCGCCGAACAAACCTGCTTCATTTCAGCTTCTTATTCGCCTTTCCGCTCCCACTGGTCGTTACCGAAGCCTTCAGCTTCATGGATTTTCCCGCTTTCAGCGTTTTTTCGGCGCAAGAATCCGAATGCTTTTCACCTTGCACGTCGCAGGCTTTGCTCCTACGATGCCGTCTGGCTTTTTTTGCCCGCCGGCTTCTTCCAAAAAACAGTCCCGCAGGAAGCGCAATATTTCTTTGCCTGCGTCGCAATCGTCCGATGGGCTTGCTTTTCGATAACCCAGTCGGCAGAGATCCCCCCGATTCCTTTGACTGCCGCCGTAATGACCGCCGTCCTTGCGCCGAACCATCCAGCATTCTGATTCCAAACCGTCATCTGCGCGCCCGTATCCTTGCTCCGGCAGGAAAAAACTTCCTGCCAGCCGTATCCAGCTCAATATAGGACAGCCTCCTTAAAATGCTTCTCACGACCTGCTTGTTTTTGATTTCAGCCGGCTCACGTCGAAGCACTGTACCCAGTAACGCGTTCCTTCGCTGTCCGTAAAGCTTCCTACGCCGAGGTTTTTTAAATTTTCTCTCATGATATTGGCATAATGACCGGGAGAACACAGCCAGCCGTTCATCACTTCCTCTGCGTCCGCATACCCTACGGCTATGTTTTCCGCCATGACTGTCCGCCTCTTTAGAAAAATCGAATAGCAATTGCTTCCGTTCGGCCTTTAATGGCTGTATTAAACGGCTATCTCCTCAGCGCGCCGCATGGCCGTTTCCGTAAGGGCCCTATCAAAAAACAACGGCTCGCGCCCATTTCGCTCTCTCGCCTGATTAACGAGCCGAACTATGTTCTTTGCCGAAACATAGTCTTCCGTCCCGCGAATGACAAGATCCGCATCTCCGCCCCGATAAGGATCCGGCGTTTCATACCCCGTATCCGCAAACTGGTTGATTTTTGTAATCAAATCATCCGCCGTCTCCCAGCTCTCCCAATAATTAACGCCGCGAATTCTTTGATTTGTGTCAATCAGCGCGATACTCGGCAAAATTACATTGCCAGCCAGTTCCGATCCGCAATACAGCCGTATATAATCCTGCATTGCATCATATATTTACGCGCCGTAGCACGAGATGATGCCCGAGGAAGCGTACTGACCCGCAAAATCCCGCACTTCCTCTTTCGAGGCTCCCTCGCACTCCGCAAAGATTACGCGGATATCCGGACTTTTGACCCAGTCGCTTTTTGCAACGTCCGCCAGCGTATTTACCGTCCCGCCGCATAAGATCCGCCCAAAAATCAGCACCGTGGCCTTGTACCCGCTTTCGCTCGTGGAAACTGCCTCGCCGTCGAAACAACATTCGCCTCGCAAGTTTATTTGCGCCCGTCATCGCCCTCTTCCCGCCGGCAAATGACAAATCGCCTTGTCTACCTCATGATTTTCACGCCCTTCGCCTGCCCCTTGCCCTTGAACTTCTTTTTATAGGCGCCTGCCTTGGAGGACGGGACCTTGATCTTGCATTTCTTGTAAACGCCTTTGAGCGCGTTCTTTCCAACGCTCTTAAGCTTCTTGCTTTGTATCGTGATCGTTTTCAGGCTCCTGCAGCCCTTCCATGCGTTTTTCCCAATGGACGTCACGCCACTTCCCACAGTCACGCTCTTTAGCTTCCCGCAGTTCTCGAACGCGCCCTCGCCGATCTTTGCGATCTGCGCGCCCGTCTTAATGCTGGTTACGCGCTTGTTTCCCTTGAACGCTCTTGCGGCGACGGAGGTCACCCGGTAGGTCACGCGCTGATATGTAACGAAACTCGGAATGAAAACGGATCTCGCCCGCGCGTCGGACGGCCCAGCGTAGGCGACCGTCGGGTTTGACGACAATGCGCCCGTTACCCTGTATTTTCCAGAAGTCGCAGAATCCGTAAAGCTGGTTCCCACAGCAAGCAGCTTTTTTTCCTGCGCCGAGGCTCCCGGCTTTGGCGCAGGCTTTGACGCAGGCTTTGGCGCAGGCTTGGGAGCCGGAACATAAATCTGAGTCCGAACCCGGATATAAGTCATCGGGACGGACAGGCCAGCCACGATCGCCTTGCGCTCCTTGCCGGAAGTATCCTTCCAGTATTCGCGCATATGAGCAGGAAGCGTTAAAGAATACGGACATTCCAAGGCGCCAGGAAGACCCGCCGGCATCTTGAGTTTTTCCAAGCTGTCCATCTCCCCGAACATCGACGGCAATTCCCCTGTTAGTTCCATAAGCTCTGCCCTGCCAAAGTCAAACTTGCCTAGATCAAGCTCCTTTAGACGGCTACAGCCAAAAAACATGCCTCCCATGCTCGTCGCGTTCGACGTATCAAAGCCGCTGACGTCAAGGACGGTCAGGCTCCTGCATCGATTAAACATATCTGACAAATCTTCTGCGTTTTTCGTATCAAACCTACTGACGTCCAAGCGGGCGAGGCTTTCGCATCTGTCAAACATATAGGACAGATCCGTTGCGTTTCCCGTATCAAAACTGCTGATGTTCAAGCCGGAAAGGCTCTTGCACCCGCTAAACATCGCAGACATGTTTGTAACGTTTCTCGTATCAAAACCGCTGATATCCAGCTTTTCCAAACTTGCGCATCCGCTAAACATACAGCACATAGTTGTCACGTTTTCCGTACGAAAGCTACCTAGATTCAGATTCTTAAGGCTTGCGCACCCTGCAAACATGCCGTGCAAATCCGTCGCGGCCTCAAAACTCCTCGTTCCAAAATCCACGCTTTTTAACTTCGTACATCCGTAAAACATCCCTGACAGATTAGCCAGCCCGCTGTCGTCCAGTCCCCGCAGATCCGCGCTTTCCAAGTTTTCAAACTCGGAAAACGCGCCGCTTATGTCTTCCACTCCCGAAACATTCACGACTACTTTCTTTACTTCGGATTTACGGGTTTTGTATTCTTCCCAATACTCTGCGTCCAGATAGAGCGAGCAGCTCCCGCTGACCGTCAGCGTCCCGTCTGCGTCCAGCTTCCATTCCAGCTTGCTATCGTCCAAGTCACCGTCGTCCCAGTCAGAATCCACATCGCCGCCGTCCCAGTCAGGGTCTCCATCGCCGCCGTCATCCCAGTCAGAGTCTCCATCAAAATCTTCCTCGTAATCATCTCCGAAACCGCCGCCGTCCTCGTCCGAACGCTCGCCTGCAAAAGCCCTGACGCCTCCCAGCGTCCTTCCGCTTCCTGCAAGCATGCACGCCGCCGCCAAAACGAGCAGGCTCTGATACCGCCATTTTCTCATCCTTTTCTCCTCTCTATCTTCTTTTCATGCCTGTCAAGGCAATCCCGAATGCCCTCGCATCTGCAAGCCCTTCCTGTCATTTTGCAGTAAATGCGCTCCCTCTGCAGACCGTCTCGTACGCCAGTCCCTTCTCCCTGCTTTTCTGCGCGAACAGAAGGGCGTTCGCAACTGCGATCACGTACCTCTTGTTTTCCTCCGTCAGCATTGCGCTAAGCTCTCCGATATCCTTCTTTCCCTTCCTATTTCTCGTCATAAGAACACCCCCTCTTTTCGTCCTGCATGCCCGGCTCCACAGCTTCCCTCGTTCCGAGCTAACCTGTCTTTTTGCTCGTTTTCGTCCATGCGCCGTATGATTTTTGCATCACCCCCCTCTCATCCCGGTACGACTTGTACGCCCGGATGCGTACATAATATTTCTTTTTCGCCTTTAAGCCTTTTTTCATATAGGACTGCTTCGAACCGGAAACAAACATGTTCTTCGGCTTTGAAAATGATTTTTTCGTGTCGACCTGAATCTGGTATCCTGCCGCCCCTGAAACTTTTCTCCAAAAAATGAACAGCCGTTTCTTTCTGGATTTTGCATGAAGCAAGCGAACCTTAGATACGGTCGGAACCTTTACGCGCGGCTGCTTCCCGCTGCTTCCTCCGACGCCCGCTGCCGGTTTCGATCCTCCCGTATTCGGCTTTGCGCCTCCCGTATTCGGCTTCGTTCCTCCCGTATTCGGCTTCGTTCCTCCCGTATTCG
>OFGL01000812.1_pt1 | contig 22951 bp, 52 predicted proteins | sample 1521801 | NCBI WGS metagenome assembly OFGL01 (sample SAMEA3504085, study PRJEB24116) | mouse gut metagenome | biome: mouse gut; feature: mouse-associated habitat; material: faeces | place: Denmark | collected 2011 | reverse complement strand
GAAAGCCAACAATTGGAATGGTATTAAAAATAACTTGACAAGTTACATAAGGGTGGTATAATGTCGGTAACTTGAAAAGATACTGTTGCGGGATAAGCTGTAAAAAGGATAGGAAAAAAACTTGAGGTGTAATCTTTGGGCGGATATGAGATAACTGGGTCTTATCAAATAATTATTTTTTTTCTTCATCTGGGTTAAGTAGCTTTTCTTGTGTGTTGAGTAATTCTTTTGCCATGAGAAGAAGATATTGCTGTGTTGCAGGAGCTAAATTGCTGAATACTTCGGTAAATTCTTTTTCATATGGAGACGAAAAAAACATATCTCCTTCCCCAGTACGTAACCAATTTTCATTTATATTGAACGTAGAACAAATAACTTTTATATATCTATCTGATAATGGGTTGATACCACTTTCAATCATGGAATAGGCTGTTTGTGTTATGCCTAGTTGTTTTGCAAAATTTGTTTGATTCATTTTCAAGGTTTTGCGGATTTGTTTTAGTCGTTTAGTCAATGGGCTCACCTCACTTTATTCTTTTATCCATGTTATCATAAACATAATAAAATATCAATATAAGATAACATTTTATTAATAAAATGTGTTGACTAATTATTAATAATATGTTATATTAATATCATTAAATTAATAAAAAAGGAGGGGAATTGATGGAAAATTCTATCACGAAAGAAACCACGGATATTCTTAAAAGATTATCTCCTAAAAATCAAACTTATTTCATGACATTAGTAAGATTTGCAGAAATTGTTGAGAATGGGGTTAAGAATAAATCAGAGTTTCCGCCATCCATAGAAATAGATAAAATAATCCGAATGAATATATAAAGGGGGAGATTACTGTGAAATTTAGGTTAGATGTGAAAAAAATTAGATATATGATGATAGAAAAAGGGATAACAATCTCAGACATAGCCAGTTACGGGTGTGTGACTAGACAAGCCGTAAGTGCTGTTTTAAACGGTAGGAGTTTAGGAAAAGTGTGTGTCCTTCCTGCCATTTGTGAACTTTTAAAAGTATCTATGCAAGATATCGTAATTAATGAGGACTAAAAATTTAAATAAAACTTTAATAGTTATTTAAAATAAGAGGAGGTTAAAAATTGATAAAAAAATGAAGAAAAATCTTGTGAAATCAGTTAAGAGGATAAAGGAAAGTGAGGATTGGCAGAATGGGCGAATTTGACGTAGGTAATTGTAATGAAAGCTGTAGATATAGCAAAAACACGGATGCAAATATTTGCGAGAAATGCGCAGAAACGAACAATATGCCATATGAACAATGTTGTTTAGAATTTTGTGGAGAAATTGAATTTTGCAGAGGATGTAAAAGAGGAACATATAAAGAATGATTGGAGGATTTTGAAATGAATAAGATTAGTGAGTTAGTAGACAAGTTAAAGAGGTATGCTGCTGAATATGATTTGCCGCCATTTGGAAGAGAGATAGAAGAAACATCCGAACTTCTATTAGAAGCTGCCAACACCATAGAAGCCTTATCCGCAAAGCTGCAAGCGGCGAATATGGAGAAAGACCAGCGCCTTGATGATGGATGGGTATATTGTGATGAATGGTTGCCGTCTATGGTGGAATACATGGAATTAGAGCCAACACCGCATATGAAGCGGATAGAGGTTGCCTATATGACAGATTCAGTTGAATATCTGATTGGTTTTTACGATGGCAGTAAATGGATGGACAAACACCACAATATCATCAAAAATGTGATTGCGTGGAAACCATTTGTGAAATTGCCGGATAAACGCCATGAGCCTTGATAAATCCATCACTCACGGCAAAGAACACCGCAGGCCATACCAGGGAAAGAAAGGGAAAAGAAAATGAATGAAGAAAGATATACAATCGAACAAATTATTGACGCTATTGTGCAGGCTGATGATGAAATTATCTGTCCAATACAGTATGGAGATAGGGAAGGACTAGAAGATGTCTTGAAGGACTACCTGCATTAGGACGATAAAAGGAAACTGCAGCAGGTGCAGGAGTTGGAAGAATATAACGGTTAGGAGATGGGGAAATGAAAGTAATACATATAGAACCACCAACAAAGGAAGAAATCGAAATATACAAAAAAGCAAAGCATGAGGAATTTTTGAAGTCATTTTCTGATGAAGAAAAAATGCAGAGAATGAATCCTAAAGCCGTTGCAAAAATGGGTCGGTTAAAATTTGGAATATGCCCTAAATGCAATCATTGTTTGGTGGAAACCAACAGCTTTTGCGATGAATGTTTCCAACGGATAGATTGGAGCGAATAGAGTTATGGGACTGATAACATGGATAAAGGAGAAATTCAAAATGCTGTTTAAATATTTCATGATTGCATTTATATGTATGCGGCATGGGATAAATCCGTTTTCTACTGTCAAGAAAAGCATAAATAAAGCGGCTGAAAGATTTTCGGAAAGTGAAAAGCAGTTTTACATAAACGCTTGTAAAAGTGAGTATAGCAAAGAATATTTGAGAAATTTACTCTATAGGTGATAAATGATGGGTTTAATCGCATGGTTTAAGGAGAAGATAAGAATGTTATTTAAAACGGACGCTGAAAAGGCTTTCGGTGTGGAAACGTACCTGTCGCAGGAGATGGATGCTGCTATCAAGCTGTGGCAGCAGTTGGAGAGCGGAAAGCCGACGTGGGTTAAAGAAGATACTAGGACAATCAGGTTTTCAAATACTGTGGCTAGGGAACTGTCTAAGTTGGTGACACAGAATATTGATATAAAGGTGCAGGCTAAATACGGCACCGGGGAAACTGCGGCCAAAATACAGAAAGCCATTGATGATTATTTCCTGAAGAATGCCCAGCAGATTATGCAAGATGTGATTATGCTGGGCGGATCTATGGCGAAGTGGAACGGTAAGGGAATGGATTACATACCGCCGGATCGGTTCCTTGTGACGGAGTTTGACAGCAACGGGGATATAAACGGGGCAATATTCTTCTCCTACTACCAGAAAGAAAAGAAGTTCTACACGAGGGCAGAATGGCACAGATGGGAAACTGTGTTTAGGTTTTTTGCTCCCGGAACAGAAGGAGAGCCAGTTAAGCAATATCGTGTGTCCAACAAAGCCTTTGTGTCAGACCAGCAGGACCAGATCGGCCGGGAGACCTCACTAAAAAATACTAAGTGGGCGGATATTGTGCCGGAGTTTACTGCGGAGAATCTTGAAAAGCCTTTATTCGTGTACATAAAGAACCCTTACAGCAACACCATAGACCCAGACAGCCCTCTGGGAGTATCCTGTTTTTCAGAGTGCATAGAGGAATTACGTTGGTTGGATATTGCGATGTCTACTATGGGAATCGAAACCGAGGATTCGGAACCCAAAATGATTGTTGGGCAGTCCGTCATACAGTATGCGGAAACGCATGGGATTAATTTGCCAAGGCTTGTGCTCAAAGACATTGGTGCAGATGATCTGAAGAGTGGAACGCCATTTGAGCAGTGGCAGCCAACGCTGCAAGTTGCGAGCCGGGTTGAGGGAATAAACTTCTACCTCTCGATCATCAGCTATAAGACAGGATTCGATCCGGGATTTTTTGTATTTGACGGACAGAATATTCAGATGGCTACTGCCACCCAAGTAGAAAGCACAGAGCGGCGCACTGTCAACACAGTATTGTCATACCGCAGTTTGCTTGACCGCCCTAATTCTAACGGTGACGGAAGAATAGGGGTAATCCATGACATAGTGTATATTATTGATGCTATGGCTGTGATTAACGGGGAATATCCTCCGACAGAGTATGGTAATTATGAATTATTCTGTGATTTTGCTGATATTACAGAGAATAAAGAAGAAGACAAAATGTTTGAGTGTCAGCTTGCCAACAATGGATACATGTCAAAAGCACGATTCCTTGTCCGGCACTTAGGGCTGACAGAGGAAGAAGCTATTGCAATGGTGCAGGAGGCTGTTGAGGAAAGCATGGAGCGGCAGAAATCAGAGGGGCAGAACGGATTGTTTGGGGAGGAATAGGGAATGAGCGGAAAAGAAAAGGTTTTAAATGCTGTGATAAGTTACATTGCAGAACATCAATACCCACCAAGTGTAAGAGAATTGTGCGATATAACTGGATTTAAAAGCACGTCAAGCATTAATGGATACATAACAAAACTTTTGGAAGAAGGAAAACTTGAAACCGATTGCGGAATTGGTTCATCAAGGGCTTTAAGGGTTCCGGGTTATAAATTTGTAAAGGCGTGATTTTATGCGAATCAGACAACACATAGGGAATGCTGAAAGGGTGTGAGAGAGTGGCAATAAGAAAGAATCATTTTAAAAACCTATTTAAAAAACTGAATATCAATGTCAATGAGGGTGGTGTGTCTGTAAACCTTAATATGACACGTTTTGGAATTAAGATGGACAAGGCACAGGATGCTCTTGACAACGAATTTCTTACCCGAATGATTCAGCATGTTCCGGGGGAAGATGGCGGCGCATTACGGGCGGATATAAAGTCATTTAACGAAACAAACGGGGAACGTGGTGTTATATATGCCTATAATCCAAAAGGTGTACCATATGGGCATTATCAGCACACAGGAATCGTGTATGCAGATCCTAAGACAGGAAAAGGTTCTTTTTATACGCCCGAGTATGGTCATTGGAGCCGCCCGGGAGTGGAGAAAGTACCAACTACACGCCTATTGCATTATCAAAATCCAGAAGCAAGGCGAGATTGGGCGAGATACACCGCGCAACATGAAAAAGAAGCGATTGTTGAATCGGCTAAGAATGGGTTCAGAAAGGATTAAAACTATGAAAAGAACAGTAATTTTAAATTTCCCCGATGGTTTTCAATTTCCAGAAGAATTTAATTGTGAACATTGCAAACCATGTCCATTTTATCAAGTAGACAACGAACTAGAAGAACTTGATTGTTGCTTTGCTTCTACAAACAATTATTCTTGCCCATTTTACAAAAAGAGCGATAATGAAGCAATAGAGATTTAGTAAAGTGGATAGTAGGAAAGGAGCAAAGGAATGATATTAGCATTTACAGAGGAACAGAAAAAAGAGATTGAAGCAAGGGGCATGATGGTTATCGAATTTAAGCAGCGGATTCGCAATATTGGGGAAACTATTGATGATGTCTGGAAAATTCTTAATGAATTGGCTGATAAAGTAACAAGAGCATGGAATGTGTTTGTTGAGAAGTTTTTTGAAGCAGTAGACGGATCGAAGTTGGTATTTGAGCAAATAAGTGAAGCATACCACTATCCGACTTCACGCCGGTACCGTGTTGCAAAGGTATTCAGCAAATACACAGGTACAAACATCCGCTTTTGGTGGAATTTTACTTTTAAAATCAAAAGATGGATTGCAAGGAGTCGTTGTTGATGTTTACGCCAGAATACCTAAATGAATTAGTAGAAATCAGCCACCCCGCCGCTTCTGGATTTAATATGTATCTGACAAACAAAGTCATTGATTCTATTGTCAATCTCTTTGAATCAGAGGGAGAAATAAAGATTATTCCGTCAAATGTGCAGAGATTAAAGCAGTTAAATGAGCAATCCGGCATATTGGTATCAGACATTGAAAAGGAAATCAAAAGGTGCCTGCCGGGCGTTGAAAAGAAAATCCGGGAAGCATTTCTGCAAGCCGGATATGAAATCAATGAGGATATCAATAAATCTGTTGCTGATATGGTGGAGTCTGACAAGGAATTAAAGGATTTTATTGGAAAAGCCCCGCGCCTTGAACATCTGACGGAAAGTGAAAAGAAACTGTTGGATGCAGCATATAAGCGCACAAGGGGAGAGATACGGAACTTGACAGGAACAACAGCAGCAGACCTTAACCAACAGTTTTTAAAGTCATGTGATGCGGCATGGTGGAAAGCAACACATGGAGTTGATAGGAATACTGCTATAAGGGAAGCAATCAGCGAAGTATCAAAGTATGGAGCACATGTTGTATATAAGGGCGGGCGTAAAATGACGGTAGAAGCCGCTACGAGAATGTGCGTATTGACCGGGATAAATCAAGCCAATGCAGAAATCACATTGACAGAATGTGCAAATGCTGGATTGAGAACGGTTCTTGTAAGTAGTCATATCGGGGCTAGGTATACTGATAAAGACGAGCCAGCAAATCATCAGAGTTGGCAGGGTAAAATATATTCTGTGTCCGATTCTTTGTTGGAAAAGATGGGATATGAAGAACCGAAAAAAAATATTTTTGGGAAAATAAAAGATTTTTTTGGGAAATTCCGAAAGCAGAAAAAATATCCTGATTTGGTGGAAGTTACCGGGTATGGAACAGTTACGGGACTATGCGGCGCGAATTGCCGTCATACAATACATATGCACTATCCCGGGAACAGTAACCCATACAAAGACTATGATAACGAGGAAAACAAACAGAAATATGACCTCTACCAGAAACAGCGGTTAATGGAGCGGCGCATCAGAGAAACAAAGAAACGTATGTATGATATACGCCACTCTATCAAGGTTTTGCATGATGAAAACCAGATTTTGGCAATGAAAGAGGAATTGTTAGAGGTTAAGGCATTGTTTAATAGGCAATTTGGGGAATATGAGAACTTTTGCAAGCAGAATGGATTGCATATCGACCAAGAGCGGCTATATGTCGGAAATCAGAAGGGATGATTTCGGCAGGAAGCAGACAAAGCAAGCAAATCAAGGAGCAAGAAAATATAAAAATGCAGAAAAATAATGTAGAAAAAGATGTTTGTAAATTTTATGGGATTTCTAAAGAGCAATACGACATAATAGTCGGAGGTATAGGAATTACAGATTCATTAAAAAAGTATGGTATAGAAATTACGAAACAAAGTTGAATAACGTTGAAGCAAAAACTGAATAATTGGTACAACCACCGCCCTAATCTGTTGTAAAATTGTGGTAGGAGGTAGGGAAGATGATTAGTGAACAAATAAAAGAATTAAGGAATTACGAAAGGATTTTTAAGGGAGATAGGATTGACGGAAATTTATCTCCTATCTTTGGAAATGTAGCCAATACCATAGAGGAATTATCAGAAAAGTTAAAAAATGGCGGCTGGATTCCATGCAGAGAGCGGTTGCCGGAGGAACACGACAGTATGTTCGCAAAGTTTAAAGGTACTGAAAAGTGGGATAGTGCAATGTTTGAGAAAATTTCAGATGATGTAAATGTCACAGTGGAATTTGAGAACGAAAAAAGAAAGACAAAAACATTACATACTGTTGATGGAAAATGGAACGGCGGACAAAGAGGGGTAAAATTTAAGGTTATCGCATGGCAACCATTACCGGAGGAATATAAAGGATAGGTAAATCAGAAAGGAAATATTTAGAATGAATGATATATATGAAGCTAATGACTGGACAAAAGGAAAGCCAAAAATAAGCGGAAGTTATCTCATAAAGAGTAAAAGCGGAGTTATCAGCAGAGATGATTATTCAAAAGATAAAGATATTTGGTGGCACTATGATGTAGAGTATTACAGTCCGAGTAGTTATAGGGAGTTATGATACTATGGATAGATGGATAAAATACAATCCAAATCCCAAGGATAGGCGTGTCGGTGACTGCGCCATTCGTGCGTGCTGCAAGGCTGCGGGACGCACATGGAATTAAGTCTTTGACGCTCTGGTGCGGATCGCATACCGGCAGAAGGACGTTCTTTCGGCAAACAAAGTATGGGGAGAATACCTAGAGGATAATGGTTATGTGCGCTATAAGCCGAATTATCCTATGGACGTTTATAAATTCTGTTGCAATTTTCCGCGCGGCACTTATGTTTTAGGTGTTAATGATCATGTTGTAACCGTGGTTGATGGTATGTTTTACGACACTTGGGATAGTTCCGATAGAAAGGTGATTTATTTTTGGGAGAGGGGATAGGAATGACAGAATATGAAGCTTGGTTGGTATTAAATCACAGAATCAGCAGATATGACCATGCAGACGATATAAACGAAGCGTTAGAAGCAGCAAAGTCGGCTCTTGAAAAGAGAGTTCCGAAAAAACCTTTGTTTATAAAACGAAGCATAACACAGTTCTATGCCTGTCCGGGCTGTTCCACCAGCAAGCATTATGAAAAGCTGTTTTCAAAGATGAAATACTGCGTAAACTGCGGTCAAGCGTTGGATTGGGGAGAAAATAGCAAAGACTGATTGCAACCCCTCCATAAAATAGCTATAATGTGGGAAATACATATCGGAGGATTGGGAAATGGGAGATAATGTTAAGGAAAAAGAAGAAAAAGGCCTTGCAATGGAAATGTTGGGAGAACTGAAAGAGCAGTTAAAAAGGTGTTACAGGATTATTTTAATATTGATTGCTGTTGTAGTTGCCACGGTTGCCGGATTTCTTCTGTATCTTTATCAATATGACTTTGAAAGCAATATTGAGCAGAACGGCGTTTATACGCTGATAGACAGCCAAGGCAATGTAATCAGTTCTGATATTACGCCGGAGCAAATAGAAAGCATTATGGAGATTATAAATAATGGCGAATACCAAAATGACGCGGAAAAGAAGTAAAAAGAACGGAAACAGTAAGGGAACCGCAAGAAGGAAAAAGAAGTAGGGATTTTATGAGGATACCGGATTTTGTAAAATCAGAGATTGATTATATAAAAGATAATGCAAATATGACTCCAAGGGAAACGCAACTTTTTGAACTTCGTAACAAAGAGAATTCTTTGGAAGAATGTGCAGAGTATATGAATTGCAGTATTTCAACGGTATATCGGATAAACAAAAGTATGAAGAAAAAGATAATGAGAGTTATTTGACAGGTTTTTGATAGTTTCATAGAAGATTTTAGAGAGATATCTGAAATAGTATCTCTCTTTTTTATGTCTTAAAATATATCTATCAAATCAAGGGAGGAATCGTGAATGTATAATCCCATGCTTAATCAGCAGATGGCACAACTCGATCAGGAGTACGCGCAGAGAAAAGCCAATATCATGCAGAGTTTCTATAATCAGCAACAAGGCAGTGACTGGGTGCAGCAGAATACACAGACAACGCAACGATCGCAGACGCCAAGCCAAAATGTAAACTGGATATATGTTTCCGGCGTTGATGGGGCAAAGAATCAGATTGTGCAGCCGGGACAGACTGCTTGGATGATGGATAATAATGAGCCTTACTTCTATGTCAAGTCGGTTGACGGAGTAGGTAGTTCCACTTTCCGTATATTCCAATTTGCGGAGGTGCAGGAAGTTTCACCGGAACAGGCGGCACAACCACAAATAGACCTGTCTCAGTACGTCCAGCGTGGCGAATTTGACGCTTTAAAGGCGCAGCTTGAACAACTTGCCAATACACAGAAAAAACAGCCGCAAAAGGCAAATAAGGGGGTAGAGGAAAATGGCTAATCCTTTGATGGGAATGATGGGAGGTGCGCCACAATCCGGAATGAATATGAGTGCCATTCAGCAGATGAAACAAGCTATGGGAATGTTCCGTGCCATGAAGAACCCACAGCAAGCACTCCAAATGATTGCGCAGCAGAACCCGGAGAGCGCGTCCATATTACATATGGCGCAAGGGAAGAATCCAGTTGAAATATTTCGGGAAGAGTGTAGAAAGCACGGAAAAGACCCAGAACAAATGATGAAAACATTAGGGCTAACACCACCTTAAGGGTGTTAAGAATAAAACCGGCACGCAAAAGAGTGTGTCGTTAACCTCAAACAATTAGAGGTAGAAAGGAGAATACTATGGATAGTTCCAACGATTTTGCTGTAGGCTATGCAGTTGGAGATAATGCAGCAAACAGAAATTGTGGCTATGGAAATGGTGGTATGTGGGGCATGGAGTGGCTGTTTGCACTTCTGATCCTGCCAATGATGTGGGGTGGCAATGGCCCGTTTGGAAGAAATGCAAACGGAGAGCCTGTGACAGAGGCCGGTCTGTGCAATGCTATGAACTTCAACAATCTGGAAAATACTGTCGGAAGATTGAGCGATCAGCAGAACCAGATTGCAATGCAGACACAGCGCGACATGTGTACAGGTTTTGCAAGCGTGACTTCATCTGTCAATCAGGCAAGGTTTGAGAATCAGCAGTGCTGTTGCGAGACTAAGCAGGCTCTCATGGAGAACCGCTATTTGGCGGAAAAGAATGCTGCTGACACCAATGCGACTATCATTGCACAGGTGCAGTCTGTAAAAGACTTGCTCTGCCAGCAGGAGGCCGCAAGAAAGGATGCACGCATCTGGCAGCTTGAACTCAATCAGGCTATGTGCGGTGTAGTGCGTTATCCTTTGCAGACCACCTATTCCACTGATTGCAACCCGTTCTTCGGGGGCGGTTATGGGTATGGCGACGGCTGTAGAAGGTGCTGCGGAAACGGCAACATCTAATCATTGGTCACTCTGACCGGGGAAAGACGGGGTGGCTGAATCAATCGGTTGCCCCGTTTTTATTGTACATTGAAAACCGAATATAGACGATAGTTTGTGAACTTCTAACATTGCTAGAATGGTACAAAAACCACTCTGAAATGTGAGATAATTATTTCATATAAAGGAGGGTATGGAAATGGATATTGCAAATAAAATCATGGAAGATATGAGGAAGTCAATGGACGAAGAAATAAAAAATGTTTTTCTTTCTCAATTTCCGCAGTTTGATATTAAGCCGAAAGAAGTCAATTTTATTGATGAATTGCAAAGAATGAAAGATAAGATGACAACAGTAATTTTTTGTAATTCCGAAAAACAAGAGGAACTTCAAGCGGCGGCAGACAAGGAAAGCGTTTTTTGGAAGATAATCGGAGTGCCATATATTGAAAATGGGCAAGCAGTTGTTATCAAAGATGAAAAATTAAAAATGTCCATATTGCAAGGAGAAAGAATAAGGGAGCAAAAATAGAAGTTTAGAAACTATCGGCTATATGTCGGTAGTTTTTATTTTGCAGAAATGGAGGAAAATATTATGAGTTGTAAAAGTGCAGTATATGTAGCAAACACAGGCGCGCAGGTGTTACAAATCGGTAGCACAATCTCTCTCGGCTCTATCATTCGCCGCTATGGATGTGCTGTAAATCTGAATGGAAATGGAATTACGATTGACGAGCGTGGTTATTATGACGTGGATGCGTCCGTAATCGCAACAGCGGCAGCGGCCGGCACCGTAACGGTAACTTTGCTTCGTGACGGGGTGGCAGTTCCGGGGGCGGTAGCTTCTGCGACAGCGGCAGCGGCAGGCACGGTAACTCTTCCGATTATCGGATTGGTTCGCCAGATGCTTTGCAATTCCGGCTCCACTCTTACGCTTCAGCTTAGCGGAACAGCCGCGACCATTAACAATGTTGCATTGAAAGTCATTAAGGTTAAGGACTGATGGACGGCAGGCAATTTGACGCTCTGGACGCGCTGGGCGTGGCTTCATTTCTTTTGGGGTTAGAAAATCTCATGGAGAACCGCCAGCAGAGCGCCCAGAATGACGTAGGAGCGGCGAATGACAAGCAAGCGTCCTATTTACTGGCAGAGATAGGAAAACGCCTTGACAGGCAAGATAGGACGCTTGAAGCCATACTGGAAAAGTTGGAACGATTGGAAAACAGAGAACATTGACAACTGAATATAGCTGATAGTTTGTGGGTTTCTGTGGAGGTTTAGAATGGTACAAATGCTGATTCTTTCCGTGATAAAATATACATATCAAATAAATTGTGGAGGGAATGTACATGAACAAAACAAAAATTGATTGGTGTGATAGCACATGGAATCCGGTTACGGGCTGTCTGCATGACTGTGAATACTGCTATGCGAGGGATATAGCCCGCCGATTCGGATTTCACGCAAGCGAACCGAATATTAATGAAAGAGTTTTACTCGAATGCCCAGTAAGTGCTGGAAAGAAAGTTCCATATCCATTTGATTTTCAGCCTACATTCCATCGTTACCGCCTGAACGACTACATAGGCAAGAAAGGCAGAAACATCTTTGTCTGTTCCATGGCGGATTTGTTCGGGAAGTGGGTTCCGGATGAATGGATAAAGGAAGTGTTCGCCGCTTGCGATAAAGCACCACAGCACAATTATCTATTTCTTACAAAAAATCCGGCAAGATATGTTGAGTTGATAAATAATACTGACTTTTTTGTGAAAACAAAGAATAATATGTGGTTTGGATATTCTTACACTGGAAAAGAAAGTAAACAGTGGTGGAATCCTGACTATAACATATTTGCAAGCGTAGAGCCGATTCTGGCGCCTATAGAAGCGCCACGTTGTAAATGGCTTATTGTTGGGGCTGAAACTGGAAGGAGAAAAGACAAGATTATTCCTAAGAGAGAACGGATTGAGCATCTTGTATATTATTGCGGTAAATGGGGCATTCCCCTCTTCATGAAATCCAGTCTTTCTGACATATGGGGCGAACCACTCATACAAGAATTTCCAGAGGAATTGAAAAGATAATACAGAAATCCAGAAACTATCAGCTATAAACAGTTGGTAGTTTCTTTTTATTTTAAGAAAGGAGGGCAACCAGTGATAAATTTCAAAAGCAACATGGACGTAAGCGCCGCCGAGGAAATCTTTGCGCAGATGAAGAACCGGCAGATAGCCGCCCTCATGTTTCACGGACAAATGGCAGAGTACTTTGATTTTTTAAGTCTGCATGGATATAAACGCTTGCACGAGTATCAGTATTTCGCTGAATCAGCGGAGTTTCGGCACATAAGCCGGTATTACATCAATCACCACGGAAAACTGCTTCCAGAGGGCTTTGACGGCGATATACGGGCAATTCCTGACGCATGGATTACTGCTAACCGAATGGCAGTTGGTAAGTCTACCAAGCAGAAAGCGGTGGAGGACGGTTTTAATATGTATCGTGAGTGGGAGAGTGGCACAAAAGCGGCTTATGAGCGGTATGCGGCACGGCTCCGGGAGTTAGGGCATGAAGCAGACGCTTTGTTTGTAGACTGCCTTGTGAAGGACGTAGACCATGAATTAAAGCGCCTTGACCGGATTATCCTTGACCTGATTTCCGCAGGGTATGACATGGTGTATATCGTGGAGAGCCAAAAGGCGATACATGATAAGTACAAGCGGAAGATTAAGGAAATTAGACTTAATGGGTAGATGTGGGTGAACATTGATAATTGAATACTGGCAGTAGTTTGTGGGCTTTAGATTGGTACATTTCAAATTCCAAACCATGCGATAATAAAAGTGCGGAAAGGGGATTGGGAAATGACTATAAATAAATTTGAAAATCTAAATTTGAAAGAATGTAAAAATACAGCATTGAGAGAAACCAAAAACCTTGTATTCTATTTTGACAATGAATTGATATGGAGAAGCGCAGATGTGGAAAGCGCATTTCAAAGTGGAATAAAAGGAATTAACAAACGTGACAATGGCACATTTTGGTGTGATCTTCCATATTATAGTTTGTTTGGACATTATTCTATGGATAAGGAGAAATTTCACATAGACAGTAATTTGGCGAGAAAAGTATTGAGCAAACTCAAAGAGGGAGACCATATTTCTAAAGTGGTTGACATAGCAAGCGTAACAGAAATTCGATACATATCAGGAGAAGAGAAAGGAAAGGAAATAAACCGAAGTGATGTTGAAAATTTTGTTATGTCTATCGAGAAGCCTAATATCTATCGTGATATAGAAAATGAAAATAAAAATACATTTGATTTTGTGGAAGTGATTATTAATATATCTGTATATCACCCAAACAAAATAAAGTTTGCGAGAGAACATAAAAAAGAAATAGCGCAAATGGCTTTGAATAAAATTGAAAATGATAGAAAATTCCAAAAGTACGGTGTTCCCGTTTCTATATTAACGCTGAAAAATGCTACGCTTTCAAAGAATAACTTTATCAGATATTTGTTTGAGGTAAAAACTGCATAACATTAAAACCTAGAAACTACTGTCAGTATTTGATGGTAGTTTTTTATTTGGAGGTAATTATTTATGCATAAACTGATACAGAAAATGAAAGACCAGCTTACCATTGAAGCCAAAGAAGCAGAGGTAAAAATGACAAACAGCAACGTTGGATTTATTGCTACTCTGTCAACGGCAATCATAAACCTTGAATGTATTGAAAATAAAGGCAGAAAGTGGGAACCTGCAGCAGAAATGGCAGAGGCAGCGGAAAGCGTGATTAAAAAGTATTCCAACGGAAGATACGATCACAACATTGATGCTTTGTATGACGCTTATATCGAGGCTAAAAAGAAGTATAAGGAAGTGGGCGACCAAGGACACCGAGATAAACTGATGGACAGCGTTTGCCGACTTATGGTGGAAGTGTATGATATGCTTTCGGCTATGGCGTTGGATTCTGATTTTAAAGAGGAACGGGACGAGATTATGAAACATATCCGGCGGCTGGCGGACGCATAAAAAAGGGGCGGTAGGTGTTATCCTGCCGCCCATTTTATTATCTATGATATCTCCCTTTCTCCATATATTCGATATGAGGAATTCCTTTCTGTTCTTCTTGCAAACCCGTCAGGGAACAATTTGTATGCGGAATACGAGTCAATGCTTCCGCCATCTGCGGTCGATTCTTCTTTGTAAATAATGTAAACTGGATATTGCCATAAACAGTCCTTCATTGCCAGTACAAGTGCAGGAAACCCGCTGTTTGCCGGAACGAAAACGCTTTCCTGCATCGTTTCGATCCTTACGTACTCTGCATTTGGTAAAACTTGAAAAAATTTTTTTGTGTATTCCTTTATTCTTTTTAGAAATATATTTGCATTCATGTCTTCTCACTTTCTCCCTACATTACCCGGAAGGGACGGGCTGAAATTATGCTAGTCCAATCCTAACAATTTCAGAAATTGTATTGATCTGTTCCTGATCTATTACGCATCCACATCCCTTGATGATGTTAAATTGTTCTTCGGCTACATCCCAAACATATATTGGATTAGCATTATTTTCTTTTGCAATTTGCCGAATTGCTTTATCTGCTTTTATATATTGCGATCTTATCCTCATATCTTCCCTTCTTTCTCCCGGCGCAACCCCGCCGGGTGGGTGGTGTGGTTAATTATAAAAGATTCATTGTTACCCATCTTTTTGCGCTTGCTAAAGACTGGCAGTTTTTCAAAACGGTGTGTTCGTCCTTGTCAATAACATCAAATGTAGAATCAGCCACAGCGTCTATCTAATAAAATGTATTTTCAGCTATTTTCAAAGACCATTCTGTTGGCGTTCCATCGTCTAAATCGCAGTCATGCACAATATTCCATGTATTCTTCGTTTTCCATATCCTCCGTTCCTTTGATAAATTCACTTAAACAATAAAATCAAACCAACTACTACAATAACCAGCCAAACAACCGCCACCACAAGCTTCAAAATATTCTTTGCCATATTGATTTTACAGACAGACTGTGTTATTTTTTTTAGGTAGGGGAGGTTTCCCTCCCCGTTCCTTATCGGATACTCTCTATAATCATTTTGATGACTGCTATGAGAGTTCCAATTTCAAGGGCAAGTTGTGTGAGCGACCTGACAATCTTCACCAGCTTGCCTATTTTTTTGTCCATCTGCGTTCCTCCTTTCCTCTCTTGATGATATTATTATATCATTGGTAACCAATAAAGTCAAGGGATTTATGTAAATTATTTAAAATAATTTTCTTGAACTTTGGTAAACAATGCGTTATTATATAGGTAACCAATAAAAAGGAGATAAAACTATGGTAGAAAGAAATATAATCATGGGAAAAGCCGGGGGAACTGCCGGGAAAAACTCGGTCAACTATAAAATCAGTCTTCCGGCAGAAATGGTAAGGGAATTGGGCGTGACGCAGGAGGACAAATCTGTGTTAGTTTCTTTTGAAGATGGAAAAATAATTATAAAAAAGAAAGTCAATACTTGACATTGGTAACCAATATTGATATAATAGTATTATCAGATGAGGCAAATAAATCACACGGAAAGGACGGTAAAAATGCACATATTAAAACATGAAATTAACAATGATATTATTGTGGGATGGAATTTAGAAACAGGGGAACACGGATTATTTACACATACAGTTCAGCAGGCTGTATTTCTTAACGAAACAGAAGCATGTAATTACATGGATTTGTTAGAGTGCAAGGGGAATGACGTGAGTAATTTAACGGTAGAAGAAATATAAAAATCTCCCACAACAAAGGGCGACAGTGAAAGGAGCGAATAGAAAAATGAAAGAACAAGAATTAAAAAGGTGTCCGTTTTGTGGAGGATTACCAGAAGTGGGTATGAGAACGGACGGGGCGAGAATAAGATGTTTGGTATGTGGTGTTTCTACTGAATATTTTAGAGATACTGCTCCTGTCATTACTAAAATGGAAAATTCAAGAGACTTTGAAATGACAAAAGAAGGAACATATGGAATAAACGAAGCGTTTGAATTTTGGAATAGGAGACTGGAAGATTAGATGTTATTAGAGGGGCGGCAATAATGCCGCTCTTTTGCTTTAAGTTGGTACAAATAATTTGGGAAAACATGGTATTATGTAAATGGTTGAAAAAGCTGACAAGAGAAACGCAGTGTTCTAGTCCGTATAGCTTGGGCGGGCGGTTCAATTCCGTAAGTCGGTAGTTCCGGCAGATACTCCTCTGTAACAGTAAACCCTGCACAGTCCTTGCAGACAGAAAATGGACAAATACTTTTGCAAAAGTACCTGCGATAGCATAATCGGCAATGCTACGGGCGAGTACCGGGAATAGCTGGGTTCGACTCCCAACCGCAGGGTGTGTGTCGTTGTTATCCTTTCTTGCCAGCACACATCAAACTGAACTGAAAGGATATGTGGAATCTGATAGGGGAGTTTTCCCCTGTCGGAAACCGCAAAATGGAGGATAAAGGATGGCAAGCACGACACGAAAACCAATTCCAAGGAAGTACGAAGAGTGCATAAATTGCCCGAATGATATTCCGGGGTACGGAAAGTGCAATATAAAGTTTGACAATTTCTATTATCGGAGGGGTAAAAATAATCATTGCTGTCATTGCCAAGAGGAAATAAGGCGGTATGCGTTGAAGATTGGTACAACTTCCCCGCCAAACTGCGGTACAATATAGGAAATCGGGAGGGATAGGGAAATGAGAGAGATTTTATTTAGAGGAAAAAGAGTTGATGATGGAACGTGGATAGAGGGATTTTTGTTTTCTACTAAAGACCACACATATATTGCATACCAGAATCAATTTGATGATGATTTATTTTTTTTCTACAAAGGACATATTTATTGAGGTAAACCCAGATACCGTCAGCCAGTACACCGGTTTGACCGACAAGAACGGCAGGAAGATTTTTGAGGGGGATATTCTTTCAGCATATCTTGATGACCAACATCCAGAGGATATAACATATGTGCAAATTACATGGGACGGTTTTTCATGGTGTATGAGAGAAAGCACGGAAGATGATGTAATGAGTGAATATGACTGTAATACTTTTGAGGTATGCGGTAACATTTTTGACAATCCCGAACTGATAGGAGAATGACCATGATAGAAAAATGGGTACTCTGCCCCATCTGCGGAGGAAAAACCAGAACGAAAATCAGACCAGACACGGAGGCGAAAAACCTGCCTATTTTGTGCCGGTTGTGTAAGAATGAGGTTGTAGTGAATATTAATGACGGGAAAGTGGAAAAAGCAAAATGATAGAATTGAAAACTTGCATGGCAATAGGAAAGCCGTTAAAATATGTTTCTGTGGCGGAAAAACGTCATTATGAATGTAAAAGCTGTAAAAACTGTCCATATAAAATTATGGCACCATGGGAAAGCGAAGAACAGGCAAAAGAGATAGGAAAGAGACCGTTAAGGAACTTCTTTTCAGGTAAAAAGATAAGATGTAGATAATTTAGAGCCAAGACGCATTGACGCAAGAGCCAGTAGATACGAGAAATCGTGTTTGCTGGCATTTTTATTTTGACATTATCTAATTTTCGATAAACCCTTATCCTCCTAAGAGGGTGCATCCGTCAGTTAAAAATAGGAAACCCATTATGGGGCTGTAAAGGCGGTTCGATTCCGCATGGGTGCATTTCTGCATGAACAGTGCAGAACATTTCCCTATCAAGCGTCTGCCCATTGCGGGCGGGCACACCCTCCCCGGAATTTAGCTTAGGTGGTTAGAGCAGTAGCCTTATAAGCTATGTGGCGGTGGTTCAAGTCCATCAATTCCGATTACTGGGCGCAGTATACACGCTTACTCACAGACCGGGGACAGCCCGGTATAAACAAATGTATGGAGGACATGGAACATGAAAAGTATTGAGCAGATTTTGAAAGACGCAGGACTAGAAGTAACTGAGGAGCAGAAAAAGGCTGTCACCGATGCCGTGGCTGAAAACTATAAGCCTATTGCTGATTACAACAAGCAGGTAAAAAAGCTGGAAGCGGCGGAATCTGACCGGGACATTTACAAAGGGCAGCTTGACGCGGCGAATGAGACCCTGGAGAAGTTCAAGGACATTGACCCGGACAAGCAGGCAGCGGAGATTGAGAAGTACAAGCAGGCGGCAAAAGAAGCACAGGAGACTGCCAGCAAGAAGATTCAGGAGCGTGACCAGAGAGATTATCTGAAAGGCGAGTTTGACAAGCTTGGCATCGAATCGGGACGTGTCAGGGACTCTCTCATGCGTGAAATCATGGGCGATGACGGCCTGAAATGGAAGGACGGTGCATTCATGGGCCTGTCTGACTATCTGGCGAAGGAGAATGAGAAAGACCACTTCTACCAGACGGAGGACGAAAAGAAAGCCGCTGCGGATAAGGCTGCGGAGGAAGAAGCCAAACAGAAAGCCGCCGAGATCGCGCCGAAGTTTACGGATAAGTCTGAACCGAAGCGTGAGCTTGCAAAGGAAACCGGAGCCGTTCCCCTGCTTTTCTAAATCAGAAAGAAAGGAAAAATAACAAATGGCTGTTGATTCGCTAAACATTACAAGCCTTGCTGATTTGGCAGGCACAGAAGATGGCAAGATGAAACTTGCCGAGGAACTTGTTGGAATCATTCAGAATGTGGAGAGGAAAACAATTTCCAGCATTTTTAAAAATCGTATGCTGTCAGGCAATCCGAAAGCCGGAACATTAAAGGCAAGAAGATATGCGGCGGCAAAATCAAAAGAGTATGGAACCGCAAGGGCGGCGGGAAAAGGAGACCCCGGGCGGGCACTGGGTGTTGACGTAAATGTTGACATCAAAAAGGAAATCTTTGAAGAATACGAGGAATACGACCTTGCCTTGAACGGCATTCCCGGATTGCTGTCTGAACGGCGCAGAGCCATTGAAAAAGCAATGGAAAGAGAACTGGACGAGAACTTTTTCCTTGTGGCTGTCGGAAAGCGCAAGAACAGCGCGGGAACAATTACGACAATCAACAATGGCGGCACGGAAGTGACGCAGACGGGAGCAACCGTAAAGGAAAGGCTTTCTGCCCTTGTGCTGAAACTTCATACTACGAAGAATGATTTTGTAGATGGTGTGGAGAAAGAGGATATCCATGTGGTTCTGTCCCCTGAAGCCTATGAAGAAATGAGGGATTACATCGACACAAAGGCAAATGCCAATGTGCAGACCGACATTGAGGAGTTCGGGAAGTTCCACGGTGTATGGGTATACTCCAACAACCATCAACCTGAAGGTGTGGAAATGATTGCCATGTGCTTTGCGTCCATTGCGGAGCCGGTAAGACCGAGCGAGTACAGAGCAAATAAACTGGATATGTCTGATGCTTATTCTATCGGAATGCCGTATTACTATGGTTGTGAGCCGGTAATGCCAGACCTTATTTATTACAGTAAGGCGCCAGGAGTAAGTACAGTAACCGCAGTAAGGGCAAGCAAGGCAAAGACTGACACAGAGTAAGGAGGATACCGGCATGGGATATGTAACCTACGACTACTACAAAAGCATATACGGAGAGGATTCCATGCCGGAAACCGACTTCAACCGGCTGTCATGGGAGGCTTGTCGCCGGGTAGATGCCCTTACGCTGAATAAGCTGAAATTCGCTTTCCCGACAAACGAGTACGATGCGGAAACCGTACAGCGGTGTGTCTGCAAGCTGATTGAGATTGCATATCAGATTGATGCTGAAAGTAAGCGAGTGTCAGATGGGCAAGGGTACATAATGGACGAATCGGGCGCCCTCCGGGGGAAAGTGGTATCTTCTGTTTCCTCCGGCAGTGAGTCCATATCGTACACGGCAAAGGCAGAGGGCGGTAGTACACTGATTGATGCTGTATTGTCGGATAAGGCAGCGCAGGAAAGGCTATACCGTGATACCGTGAGGGAATATCTGTCACTTGTCCCAGATTCCAACGGCGTGAATCTTCTGTATGCCGGTATCCCCTACCCAGTCAGAAATGCGCCCATAAGCAGACCGCCTGAGGATAAGCCAGAGGAACCAACAGAACCGCAGGAGCCGGAGGAAAACGAAGATGCAGGATAAAGAAAAAGAATCTGACAATGAAGAAGAAATGATTTTGAAACTTTTTCTTGCTATGTGTTTTGACACTTCTGGTAAACTTCGGAACCTTCTTCTGGATGATGTCAAGAAAGGAATAAAAGAAAATGAGAACAACTAAAACAATTATTGGAGAATCAGGAGAGGACTGCAAAGTTGACATTGATATTCTTCATGAAGGGCTTTTGGGGCTTCCAGCTGAATTGTATTTGAAACTGTATCACAAAATGCAGGAAAAGGTTTTAGGATATACGCCTTTTTATAATGGTTGTTGCGTTCCTGCAACGATAGAAGATACAGAGGACAATGCGAAGTATTACGATGAACAGCCTGAAAAAGTAACAAAGTCTTATGAGTGGGCGAAACTAACAAAGTGGAGTAACCGTCATGGGAATAGGCTATGTTGACAGCGTAATTGTCTACAACAGATACGTCCGCAAAACAGACGAAGCAGAACAGTATTTCGGCACACGGTTTGACAATGTGCGGATTGAGTTTACGCAGGAAGAAAACCAGAATAAGGCGGGAAAAGAGAATACAAGCGTCTGTCTGCTGAAAATCCACAATGACAGCACGCTACCAAAGCCTTACAAAGACCCTATGTCTTGGAAAAGCCAGACAACAGAAGAAATGCTTGAAACATTCACTCTTGATGTTGATGGTGATTTCTTTGTTATCGTAAAGCGGAAAGGGTTAAATCTGGACATTGAAGCACCAGTGGGAGAGCAGAACAGCGACGACCCGCCATACAACGGAAACTTTTTCCAGTACATGAAACAGAAATATGGCTTTGTCTACTCAATGAATAGCTTTGAGCAGAAAGAGTTGATACCGTATTTTCAAGTGGGCGGATTGTAACAAGTACAGCTATGCGTACAGCGTTGATACGGTGGACGTATACACCTTAATACCACGATTTGAAATAGGAGGAAAATAAGATTGCTTCCGGTAGACGAGGGAAACGAAGAATGTTTGAAATGCAAGCATTTTGATTTATGTAGCGGCTGTATCCCGACTTATGGGGAAAATAGTTTACCGCCGTGTGGAAGAAATATCATCATGTCACAGGAATTATATAAAAAATTGTTACAAGAAAAGGAGAAGAAACATGGATTTTGGAAAAGCATTAGAAGCATTAAAGGCAGGAAAAAGAGTAACCCGTAAAGGCTGGAACGGAAAGGGTCTGTCTGTGGTCTATCAGAAAGGCTATCCGCAGGGGATTCCGTGTAACAAGCAGACCGCCGAAGCGTGGGGCATGAATGAGGGCGATTTGTTCAAGTGCGAGCCGTATTTGCAGATTAGCACCGTGGACGGCTCTCATGCTATGTGGGTTCCGTCAATCCGTGACTGTTTGGCTGATGACTGGGAGGTAGTTGAGTAATGAAAAAATTATTTATTTCGCAGCCCATGAAGGGTAAAACAGACGAGGAGATTTTGTCAGTAAGGGAAAAGGCAGTCAAGAGCGCAGAGGCGAAACTGGGCGAGTCGGTAGAGGTCATTGATTCTTTCTTTCAGAGCGCACCGGCAGACGCAAGACCGCTGTGGTTTCTGGGCAAGAGCCTTGAACTGCTTTCTACGGCTGATGTGGCTTTCTTTGCCAAAGGCTGGGAGGACGCAAGGGGCTGTAAAATTGAGAATACCTGTGCCATTGAATACGGTATTGATGTGATTGAGGATTACACAGCATAATCCACTTTCACGCTGATGCCGAGGTTTGATATTGGAGGGAAATAACATATGTGTGATAAATGCAAGGGATTACTGAATTCCCCAAAAGACAAGAAAGTTAAAACAATGCTGTTTGATGAAGAAGCGTTTGACGCTGAATATTTTCATGGATTTATGGAAGTAAACCACGAAGATGACGGAACGCCATACGCTTTCATTGAACAGGAAGTTATGATAAAGAGCACACAGAGAACTTACGGAATGGCTATTCCGATTAAATATTGCCCGTTCTGCGGTGAGAAATTGGTGTAGCCTATGCCCGAACAAACAAAAATCGAACCGTTAAGCGCAACGGAATATGACATTATCGAAAAAGCCTTGTGGGAGTTGGTGAAGCAGTATCCAAAAGAGCAGAATGACCCGGATGTGACAGCACAGTATGGGGAGTTGGGTGCTGATGTTTCCCTTGCGGTATTTGCAAGCGGGGGAAGATATAAGACGCGTAATGTACTTGGCGGCTTTACAGCAGAAGTAAACTTTTCCGTGATGTATAAGAGTAATCCTAAGACATCCCCACAACGAATCAGCGCCCAAGCATTTGTCGGGCGGATCATGCGGTGGTTGGAGAACACAAAGGATTTGCCTCTGCTGACAGACGGCAGAGTGATAACAAAGATTACTGCATCCGGCGCGGTTCCGTATAAGGATGAGACAGGTCAGGACAAAAGCATTATTTATGCAGCGGAAGCGGTAATGGAATATGAAGTAGAATAAGTAATTGCCGGCTTGCATTTGAGCAAGCC
>OFGL01000811.1_pt1 | contig 22957 bp, 15 predicted proteins | sample 1521801 | NCBI WGS metagenome assembly OFGL01 (sample SAMEA3504085, study PRJEB24116) | mouse gut metagenome | biome: mouse gut; feature: mouse-associated habitat; material: faeces | place: Denmark | collected 2011 | reverse complement strand
CCCAGCCGATACAGCTTGCCGAGTCCATGGCCTCGTCGGCCATCACCTTCGAGATCGGGAGCGAGTTGGCGTCCTGCGCTCCGCCGCAGTTGAACGACACGTAGCCGCCGGCCTGCTGGATCTTGTCGAACGCATTACGGTCCACCATAAGGTCCTTGATCACGGGGAATGCCGCCGAGCGCCAGGGCTCCACTGTGATTGTCTCGCCGTCGGCGAAACGACGCATGTAGAGCTGGCATGTGGTAGCTGCCGTGGCCGGGCCGTGAGGATGGCCGTTGATGTAGAGAGAGCACATTCCGCAGATTCCCTCGCGGCAGTCGTGGTCGAACACGACGGGCTCCTCACCCTTCTCGATGAGCATCTCGTTGAGAATGTCGAGAGTCTCGAGGAAGGAAGTGTCGGGAGTGGTCTCGACTCCTTCATAAGTCACAAAACCACCTTTAGCCTTAGGGCCAGCTTGACGCCAGACCTTAAGATTGACTTTCATTATATTTTCTTCCATTGTGAATTCTATTAGTTTTGTTGTCGCCCGCACGCAGACACCGGTCTCCGCGCAGGGACGGCCGACTTATGATTTGTAGTTACGGGTCTGGACTTTGATAGCCTCGTAGTGGAGGGGTTCCTTGATGAGTTCGGGAGTATTCTCGTCGCTGCCCTCGTATTTCCAGCAGCTTACATAGAAGTAGTTCTCGTCGTCACGCTTTGCCTCGCCTTCTTCGGTCTGGTACTCGGTGCGGAAGTGTCCGCCGCAGCTCTCGTTGCGCGAGAGGGCATCGTACGCCACCAGTTCGCCCATAGTGATGAAGTCATTGAGACGGAACGCCTTGTCGAGTTCCACATTCATTCCTTCGCCCACCTGACCGGGAACGAAGAGGTCCTTGTCGAATGTCTTGCGGATTTCCTTGAGCTTCTCGAGAGCAAGCTGAAGTCCTTCTTTGTCGCGGGCCATTCCGACGTATTCCCACATGATGTGGCCGAGCTCCTTGTGGATGGAATCCACTGAGCGTGTACCCTTGATGGACATCAGACGGCTCTCCTCATCCTCGCACTTCTTCTGCGCGGCATCGAATTCGGGAGTGTCGGTGCGGAAATGAGGCACGGTGATCTGGTCGCTCAGATAGTTCTGGATGGTATAGGGAAGCACGAAGTAACCGTCGGCGAGACCCTGCATCAGGGCCGACGCGCCGAGACGGTTTGCACCGTGGTCGGAGAAGTTGCACTCGCCGATTGCGAAAAGGCCCTTCACCGAAGTCTGGAGCTCATAGTCCACCCAGATACCGCCCATCGTGTAGTGGATGGCGGGGAAGATCATCATCGGGTTGTAATAGTTCACGCCGTTCTTCTCGCATGCGAGCTCACCGGGATTGACGTCGGTGATCTCCTCATACATGTCGAAGAGGTTTCCATAGCGCTGGCGCACCACGTCGAGGCCGAGACGGTTGATAGCCTCGGAGAAGTCGAGGAACACTGCCAGGCCGGTGTTGTTCACGCCGAAGCCGGCATCGCAACGCTCCTTGGCGGCGCGGCTGGCCACGTCACGGGGAACGAGGTTACCGAAGGCGGGATAGCGGCGCTCCAGATAGTAGTCGCGGTCCTCCTCGGGAATGTCGCTACCCTTGATCTGACCTTTCTGCAGCTTCTCGGCATCCTCTTTCTTCTTGGGCACCCAGATACGTCCGTCGTTACGGAGCGACTCGGACATCAGCGTGAGCTTCGACTGCTTGTCGCCATGCACGGGGATACATGTGGGGTGGATCTGTACGTAAGCGGGATTTGCGAAATATGCGCCCTTGCGGTAGCAGGCCATCGCAGCAGAACAGTTGCAGCCCATGGCGTTTGTCGAAAGGAAGTAAGCATTTCCGTAACCGCCGGTGGCGATAACCACGGCGTGTGCGGCGAACCGCTCGAACTTACCGGTCACGAGGTTCTTGGCGATGATTCCGCGTGCGCGTTCCACACCGTCCTTGTCCTTGATCATCACCAGCTCATGCATCTCGTAGCGGTTGAAGCTCTTCACCTTGCCGGTCTGGATCTGGCGGTTGAGCGAAGAGTATGCGCCGAGCAGGAGCTGCTGGCCGGTCTGTCCTTTTGCATAGAAAGTACGGCTCACCTGGGCGCCGCCGAAGGAACGGTTGGCAAGGAGACCGCCGTATTCACGGGCGAAGGGAACGCCCTGTGCCACACACTGGTCGATGATATTGTTGGAGACTTCGGCAAGACGGTACACATTGGCCTCGCGGGCACGGTAGTCACCACCCTTCACCGTGTCGTAGAAGAGACGATACACGGAGTCGCCGTCGTTCTGATAGTTCTTGGCTGCGTTGATACCTCCCTGGGACGCGATCGAATGGGCGCGGCGCGGGCTGTCCTGAATGCAGAAGTTTAGCACGTTGAAGCCCATCTCGGCAAGCGTGGAGGCTGCCGACGCTCCGGCAAGACCGGTTCCCACCACTATCACGTCGAGACGGCGTTTGTTGGCCGGGTTCACCAGCTTCTGGTGTGCCTTGTAATTGGTCCATTTCTCAGCGACAGGACCCTCCGGAATCTTGGAGTCAGCCGGATTCATCACTTTGATATTTTCTTTAATATTTTCCATATCGCTAATTAATAGGGTTGGTTGCCTGCGCTGGCGGGCATTAAGTTTTCGGGTTTGTTGTCAGCCGATTCGAGGTAGTCGAAGAGTTTGACCACATTCTCGAGAGCGTCGGTACGCTTCTGGAGTTCCTCGATCTGGGATGCCATCTCGGGATTTCCCTTTACCATCTCCTTGCCTTCGGGAGTGTTGACCTGTTCGAGCTGGTTGGCCATCTGCGAGTGCATCTGGCGCAGACCCATCGAAACCTGTCCGTAGGGCGACATCTCGATCTGCGCTCCGAGCTGGTCGGCATCGGGGCCGAAATCCTCCTCAAGCATCGGGACGATCATGTCCTTGTACTGCTCGCGAAGAGCCTCGTCGGTGAGATAGAACTTCTCATGGGCGCGTACGGTGAATACGATGGCCTCGGCCAGGAAAAGCGCCACAACAATGCTCACCCACCAGTTGCCGATGCATTTCAGACGATTCATCCATACCTTGTTATCCCAGCCCACAGACTGGAACATGGACCAGAAACCGTGCGTGAGGTGGAACCAGAGTGCCACGAAACCAACGGCATACACGACAAGAGTCCAGGGCTGTCCGAACGCTTCCTGAAGGAAGAGCGTACCGGCGGCAGGGGGCAGAGCCTCCACAGTGCCGGCAATCTCGGCCATCTGCATCTTGGCCCAGAACTGGATAAAGTGCACCACGAGGAATGCGAGCACCACGATACCGAGAACGAGCATGTTCTGCGAAGACCACTCCACGGCTTTCGGACGCTTGGCGATGGCGTAGCGCTCGTTACCGCGGGCCTTCCGGTTCTGGAGGGTCAGCCAGACGGCATAGAAAATGTGAATCACGGCGAACACCGCGATGACTACCGTACCAAGCAATGCGTACCAGTTCGCGCCCAGAAACTCGCAGATGGAGTTGTAGGCTGTAGGCCACACGATTGCCACGGCGTTCATCAGACAGTGAAATGTAAGGAATAGGACGAGAAATGCACCCGTGAGGGCCATTATGAACTTACGTCCTACAGATGAACTTGTTAACCACATAGCAGTTCTTTGTTTGTTATTTAATTAGATTTGTTTATAAGTGTCATTTAGAGCAGTTTCATGATATCCGTATCGGCCCGGCGTCCAGCTCCGCACAAGACACGAAACGAAAGCGCGCAACAATCCCTATCCCCTAATTTTTGCAAATTTAATACACTTCCCATAAATTCCCAAAGAAATACGAAAATAATTACTTACAAATGGACTCTGTGGAGAGTCTGTGGAGAGTTCCTGTACAGATCCATAACTGTCCATGACGATGACAAGAGCCATTTCCGGCCTCCAGGCCTTGAGCCACCTGCTTCGACAGGACACTCATGAATGTTTTGTAATACAGCTGTTCCGGATTACAAATTTTTTTCTCTAAGCAACAAAAAATACAGGCTCAAAAGATGTATTTGAGCCTGTATTCTGTTAGTGTTGCTGTTCTTTATGCCAGTCTCTTCTCCAGATTGGCACGGATTGCCTTAAGGAACTGCTCGGAGTTCACCGGGGTTGGTTCCACCCCTTCCATGATGTTGACGAGATCCTTTGTCACGATACCGGCGTTGAGGGTGTCGAAGCATGCATCCTCGAGCTTGTTGCCGAATTCAACCAGTTCGGGCAATCCGTCAATCTCGCCGCGCTTGCGCAGAGCACCACTCCAGGCAAAGATCGTAGCCATGGGGTTAGTGGATGTCTCCTCGCCTTTGAGGTACTTGTAGTAGTGGCGTGTCACGGTGCCGTGGGCAGCCTCGAACTCGAATTTTCCATCGGGAGAAACGAGAACCGAGGTCATCATGGCCAGCGATCCGAAAGCGGTGGAGACCATATCGGACATCACGTCGCCATCATAGTTCTTGCAGGCCCAGATATAGCCGCCCTCACTTCTTATCACGCGGGCTACCGCGTCATCGATGAGTGTGTAGAAATATTCAAGACCAAGACGTTCGAAGTCGCTCTTGTATTCCTGATACACTTCGTCGAATATTTCCCGGAAACGGGCGTCGTACTTCTTAGATATGGTGTCTTTGGTAGAGAACCAGAGATCCTGTCTGGTGTCTACGGCAAACTTGAAGCAGCTGTGGGCGAAGGAACGGATCGACTTGTCGGTGTTGTGCATTCCCTGAAGGACGCCGGGACCCTGGAACTCGTGGATAACCACCTCTTCATGCTGGTTGGCTCCGTCGAATACGAGCTTAGCCGTTCCTGCTTCCTCCACGCGTATCTCGACATTCTTATAGACGTCGCCATAGGCGTGACGCGCTATGGTTATAGGCTTCTTCCAGCTGCGCACAGCGGGCTTGATGCTCGGGATGGTAATGGGAGTGCGGAACACCGTTCCGTCAAGAATGGAACGGATGGTGCCGTTAGGGCTTTTCCACATTTGATGGAGGCTGTATTCCGTCATGCGCGCGGCGTTCGGGGTGATGGTGGCGCACTTCACAGCCACACCATATTTCTTTGTGGCTTCGGCCGCCTCGACTGTTACGCGATCCTCGGTCTTGTCGCGCTCGGGCAGACCCAAGTCGAAGTAAACCGACTTCAGGTCTACGAACGGAAGAATGAGCTCGTCCTTGATCATCTTCCACAGGATACGGGTCATTTCGTCACCGTCCATCTCCACAACGGGAGTTGTCATTTTGATTTTTTCCATGGTGTCTGGTTTTATTTATTGTTTTGGTTAGCGTAGTAGTTCATGAGACACCCATCGGCGAGAATCTGCCTTTCGACGGGTGTGAGATTCTTGAAATAGAGTTTTATGTCTTTGATCTCGCCTGCTTTAGTGATGACTTTAGCCATCGTTTCCTCTTCACCGCCCAGGATTGCTTCCCGGATGCCGGGGATGAAAACATAGTCGCCGGGGAGATAGTCGAACTCGGTGTCTTTGTCAAGGGTGAAGGGCACTATGCCCCAGTTGATGCAGTTGGAGCGATAGCGCTTGGTGGCATATTCATAGCATATATTGGCATCGCCTCCGAGCACTTTCTGGCAGCTCGCTGCCTGCTCACGTGCCGATCCGTCACCGGGACGGTTGGCGAACACACATGATCCGAAAGATGTGTCGGCAGCGTTTGCCCCGACTTTACCGAGCACATTCACGATGTCGGCCGGAGTATTGCCTTCGCGACGCTCCAGATCCTCTTTCTGAATCCGTTTGCTCAGGCCCACATATTCGGGAACCCGGCGAGAGAGCGCGAATTCGGAAAGCTTCAGCGGATTGGAGCGATAGCTCGAAGTCTCGCCGGAGGGAATCAGCTCGTCGGTCGTGGTGACGGGATCGTGGATCACGGCCGCAAGTTCAAGAAGCATATTTTCCGACATCGGATACATTTTCGGCCAATCCTTGATATTGGGACCGTAACGGAGTTCCTCGGAAAGGTTCTCGCGGCTGAATCCGTTGTAGACCCTGCGCTCGTATATCTTGCCGTCGAAGTTATATGGCTTGTGCGTATCCTCGAAGTCAATGTCAGTAGCGGCTGTGATGACACCTCCGTTGGCGGCTGTGGCCGCAATGGAGCGCGCGTCCATCAGGGCTACAAGCGATATCTGGCCCTGACCCGGCTTCGATCCCTCGCGGTTGGGGAAATTGCGCGTGGTGTGGCGGATGGAAAGTCCGTTGTTCGACGGAACATCGCCGGCTCCGAAGCAAGGACCGCAGAAGGCGGGCTTTATTACGACACCGGCCTCGAGAAGTTCCTCAGCTATGCCGTTACGCGTGGCGGCCATGTAGACGGGCACCGACTGCGGATAGGCCGATATTGAGAAATAGTCGTTTCCTACAGATTTGTCTTTGAGTATGGAAGCCGCCTGGGCAAGGTTATCGTATGTACCGCCCGAACATCCGGCTATGATGCCCTGGTCGGCCATTACCTTGCCATTCTTGATCTTGTCTGTGAGATGAACGTCGATCTTATCGCCGAACCGGCTGCGTGCATCTTCCTCAACAGCGCGGAGAATCTCCTCTGGATTTGCCTGCAACTCGTGGATGGTATAGGCATTGGACGGGTGGAATGGAAGGGCGATCATCGACTCCTGTTTGCTGAGGTCGATGCGGATCATACCGTCGTAATAGGTTACCTTTCCAGGAAGCAGCTCACGGTAGTCTTCAGGACGGTTGTGGGTCTCGTAGTGGCGGCGCACCTCATCGTCGGTGATCCAGATTGAGCTGAGACAAGTTGTCTCTGTAGTCATGATGTCGATGCCATTACGGAAATCAATCGGAAGATTCTTGACGCCAGGACCGGCGAACTCAAGCACCTTGTTCTTCACGAAGCCGTTGTCGAAAACAGCCTTAACCAGAGATATGGCCACGTCATGGGGACCGATACCCTTGCGGGGGCTGCCTTCAAGCCATACGAGAATCACTTCGGGGGAATTGATGTCCCACGTGTTGTTGAGAAGCTGTTTTACCAACTCGCCTCCACCTTCGCCGACACCCATGTTTCCGAGCGAGCCATAGCGGGTATGTGAATCGGACCCCAGAATCATGTTGCCGCACTTGACCATTGCTTCGCGGGCATACTGATGAATCACAGCCTGATTGGCAGGTACGTATATACCACCGTATTTCTTGGCTGCCGACAGACCGAATACATGGTCATCCTCATTGATCGTACCGCCGACAGCGCAAAGCGAGTTGTGACAGTTGGTCATCGCGTAGGGAATCGGGAATTTCTCCAGTCCCGATGCACGTGCCGTCTGGATGATGCCCACGTATGTGATGTCGTGGCTCATCATGGCGTCGAAACGGATGCGCATTTTTGCCCCTTTCGATCCGTCGGCGTCGTGGGCGCGGAGAATCTGGTAGGTGATAGTGTTCTCGCGGGCTTCCTCAGGAGCGGGAAGTCCGTCAGGTTTGGTGACAACAGTAGTACCGTCTACGAGGTATACACCTTTGTCAAATAGTTCAATCATGTTATTTAATTTAAGGAATTTGGGAATCTATTGTATCGTATATGCTATCGATGAAGAATGTAAGGGCAAGCATATCGGCTGCCCCTCCATGCGAGATATTGTTACGCCTGAACTCTTCGTTAAGTTTTGTAAGAGACAGCTTTAAATCGTCACAGGTTACGAGACTGGCAGCCTTACGGGCAGCCTCGTCAGCTTTTTGAACTCCGGCACGGTATATGGCGTTGGAATCGTCGAGCTCGCTGATTATTTTCATAAGCAGCCGCAGACGGTCGTTGTCGGTCCTGGAGGTATTCCGATAGAATGGCAGCCATTTTTCGAAAAGGAGGGCGTATCCTGCCCGCGCGTTCTCCATTGCTCCCGATATTCCGAACCGGCGGCGGACGGTCTGGCCGTGGGTATTGCCCGGAGGCAAGGGGAAGCTTAGGGCTAGAGACGCGATTTCAGCGCTGAGCGTCCGCATGCTTTTTCCCGAAATGATTCTTGCAGCCGCGGCTACGGCGAGTCCCATCGAGAATATGGCGCCCCGGTGGGTATTGACTCCCCCGGTGGCTTCCATCATTTTCTCTTCCGCCTCAACTCCCAGTCTGCGGAGAGTGTCACTGTCGATATTCTCCGATTCAAACGCCGTGACGGCGAGCCTGACAAAAAAATCCCGGAGTGAATCAATGCTTCGTGACATGAGATCATAGTCCATGTCGGAATGGGATCCCCTGTCGAATGGATCCACCAGCCCGGGCTTCGGAGAGAGTTCCAGTTCCGCTCTGAGAGCCTGAACGGCAAGAAAAGCAAGAAAATAAGGTGTGTCGGATACGGGAACAAGAGAAAGAGCGTGTCTCAGACGTCCTTCAGCGAGAGCCTTTCTTACGCGCGAAGCGGAGACCGGGATATCTGAATCCTCTGTCAAACGCTCCATTTCAACGACTTCAATACCACAAGACGGAAGTTTTTCTTTCATCAGGGAATTATACTGCGAAGTCAACGCATCGGTAGGCTCAGTCCCTACAAAACGTCTGGCACAGCCAAGCGCAGGCGCAATGTGACGGCAGAAAATATCCAGATCTATCTCGGCCTGTGATTGAGAAATCTCATCTGCTTTTTTTATGAAATAAGACGGGAAACTGAGCTGCGAGATGACATACTCGCTCCCGTCAAGCAACTCCACATTGGGGATATGTGCGGTAGCCTTCTTCAGCATGGCAGTGCGTTCCTTATATCCGAAGGTGTTCTTTGGATGTGATCCCACCGTTATTACGGCGAGTTTACGACATTTAGAAGCGGCTGTTCCTATCAGATACAGATGGCCGAGAGTGACCGGATCGGTATTGGCTACGATTACACCGTCCGCCTTATGCAGTGCCAGATAAGAACAGTATTTTTCAAGAGGCATACTGTCACTTTCCAACAGAACGGCCGCGCGCCCTTCTCCACAGACGGAGAACCCCAGCGATTTGAAGAGATTTTTGTATTCAGGCTTTGTAAAGACCCGCACACAATTGCTGCCCGAATCAAGAACCACACTGACAAGATGCGATATCAGCGTGGCGGAAGCACCTGTACCACGCGTTTCGTCAGACATGGCAAGACATTTTATTATATTGCCGTCCAGACCTCCGCATCCTACAAGATTGTCATCCGGATCAAACAGACCGACAAAATACCGGATTCCTCCGTCAAGCCTGAGACCGTAATCCGACAGAAAGTTTTTGACACGTTCCGCGATACGGGGATGGTTCAGATCAAGTTTCCTGATTTCCATATCATCACCTTGCGTTGACATATTCACGGATAAGACTCTCGATATGTTCGTTTATTTCCTCCGGGGAATGTTGCCGCGATCTCATGCAGATCCGCGCCTCGTTTTGGCACAAAAGACATTTACGCGGGGACTGCCCGATATCAACGCGACTCATGGGACGCATGTCGGAGAGTATAACGTCAATGTCGAAAAGGCGTCCGAGCAGATGAGTGTCTTCAATGAGCACCGCAGTCTTTTTAGCCTCGACAGCCGGACAGTCAAGTGTAAGCCACACTTCATGACCGGATACAAAAGCCTGATGCCCGATCGTAAGAATGTGCGGGCCGAAATGCTTTTTCAGAGATTCAATCATTGCCTGGGCAACAATCCCGGTGCGGGGAGTAAGCTTGAATTCTCCAGGTGCCACAACGGTCGCCACTACAAGAGTGGCGGCCGGTGTGGTCTGAAAATGAATCATCTGACGCTCACGCCTTCGGTCGCGTGATGCGAGCATATCCTGCAACGAACATCTGGAGAGTGTTTCCATGTCCGGATGTGATGGTTTCAGTCAATGATATTCTTAATGACATCCATGACGGAGCCGTCGCGGTTCATTACAACTCCTACAGTCTTGTCGCCGAAAGACAACGGAGCCGGCGAACCGATGATGGAGAGGGCCTTGTCGCGCAAATCCTTTATATCGACAACCTTCAGACCCGCCTGTGCAAGGCGTTCCGCGAGCTCATGACGGCGGGGATTTACCGCGATACCGTATTCAGTCACTATCACATCGACTGTAGAACCCGGTGTGATCAACGTCGTGACCTCATCGACGACGCATGGAATACGACCACGCAACAACGGGCAGACGATGATCGAGAGCGCACTGTCGGCAGCTGTATCGGGATGACCGCCTATAGCTCCCCGAATGACTCCGTCGCTTCCCACGAGTACATTGACATTAAAATTGACATCGGCTTCAAGAGCCGAGAGAATTACAATGTCAAGATAATGGACGGCTGATCCCGGTTCTTCCGCACTGGCATACTCACAGGATGACACTTCCTTATGCATCTTATTGTCTCTCAGAGATTCTGCGGCGACACGGTCGAACGACTGCACATCTATAAGACGGTCAATCAGGCCTTCCTCATGAAGCTTCACCATGTGGGCGGTTATTCCTCCCAATGCGTAGGAAGCCTTTATGCCGCGGCGCAACATCTCCTCGCGTATGAATTTGACTGCGGCAAGCGAAGCTCCGCCGGAACCTGTCTGGATTGAGAATCCGTCACGGAAATAACCGCTGTTGATAATGACTTTGGCGGCCTGTTGCGCCAATAATATGTCGCGTGGATTTTTTGTATCACGAATAGCTCCGGATGCGATCTTGGAACTATCGCCCACAGAGTCCACCTCGACTACAAAATCCACATCGCTTTCCGATATCGAATTGGGAGTATTGGGATAGTCCACGAGATCATCCGTCAGAATCACCACTTTGTCTGCAAATCGCGCATCAGGAAGGGCATAACCCAGAGAGCCGCATATTGACTTTGCGTTTTCAGACCGCGAATAGCCGCAGGCGTTTCCTAAAGCATCACACGATGACGCTCCCAGAAAGGCGACATCTATGTGAAGATCGCCGTTGGCGATTGCCGCGCCGCGTCCGCCATGGCTGCGGAAGATAACAGGCTCTTCCATTATGCCCTCGGAAATGGCCTGTGCCAGTTCGCCTCGGAGGCCTGACGTGGAAATGCGGGTGACAACTCCGCTCTTTATATGACGCAGCAGGGGTGCATGCACATCTGAAAGGCTTGACGCAGCCAGATGAAGATTCTTGTATCCCATGTCGGCAAGTTTGTCCACAACAAGGTTGACAACTTTGTCTCCACCACGGAAATGATGATGGAACGATATGGTCATTCCGTCTTTCAGACCGCTCATTCTGATTGCCTCTTCAAGGCTGACCAGCTTCGGACTTGAATGTTGAAGTTCACGGCGCGGAGCAGGGATTTTTGTCACCTCATCCGCATAAACAGGCTTGCCGAGCATCTCTGCAGCTGTCTGGATGTCTTTCTGACGTTCTTTGAGGGTATTCATGGCTTAGATGTCTTCTTCAGTTAATAATCCTGCGGCTTTGGCGAGTGTGATCGTGCGCTCGGCACGTATCACCACCGGGCGGTCGATCATTTTTCCATTGAGCGCTATCACTCCCGAACCTTTCTTCTCCGCTTCCTTTATGGCGGCGACGATGGCCTTGGCCTTCTCGATATCTTTCTCCGTAGGAGTGAACACCTCATTGACCACCTCGATCTGGCGCGGATTTATAATTGACTTTCCATCAAAGCCCAGAGTCTTGATGTATTCCACTTCACGGCGGAAAGTCTCCATATCGTTGAGATTGGAGAAAACAGTATCGAGAGCGTCAATACCGGCGGCACGGGCAGCCACCACAATTGTTTCCCGGGCCAGACGCAACTCATCGCCCTCTTTCGAACGTTGTGTCTTGAGATTCGCACAATAGTCCTCCGCACCAAGGGCTATACCCATCATACGGGGAGAAGATATGGCAATATCGTAGGCATTCACTACACCGAGGGCACTCTCGATAGCGGCCATTATGCGTGTACGGCCTTCCGCTCCGATTTCACGTTCTACTTTTTCAATTTCGGCTTCAACCTCGCGCACCTCGTCTGCGGTCTCGGTCTTCGGCATCCTGACCACATGCACGCCTGCCTTCACCACGGCCTCGATATCCTTCTTGCCGTATGGTGTATTGAGAGGATTGATCCTCACCACCATTTCCGTATCACCATAATCTATTGTCTTGAGGGCATTGTAAACCAACAGCCTCGCCGTGTCTTTCTCCATCATGGACACAGAATCCTCCAGATCCAGCATTATGGAATCCGGTCCGTATATATGTGCATCGGCCATCATGCCGGGATTATTGCCCGGAACGAACATCATGGTTCGTCTTAGTCTTTCCATGGTTATGTTATTTTAATGTTAGTCTTTCCAGACATCATTGCCGGTAGCGCGTACAGCGGCGGCTGTCACCCGCGCCCTGATAGTACAGTCAAGGGCTCCCTTGTCCACAGCTTTTACCCTTACATCAGTGATTCCGCATTCATTCAGCGTAGAGCTTATGATCTTCTTGATCTGTTCACCAAACTGACGCGCAACACTGCTTTCGAGATCAATCTCGATACCCTCCCTTTCCGAAGGCAGAAGCTGAATCAGAATGTCTCCCGATTCAAATGTTCCTGCATGAGAATTATTGATTTTCATGGTGGTTGATATTATGGTAGTTAATATTATCAGTATTCAGATTAAGGCACGACAACATACCACTGACATTTTTGTCAGCGTACCGATGGTACGCATATATCTTAAATGCAAGCGTACTTTGCCGGTGTGGAGTTGTAATATCATGTCCATCTCAAAATCTAATCCACGAGATTAATGAAATTAAACCGAATGGCATGTCTCCTGACTCGTTCTCCTCGCGGACTGCCTTCCCAACCGTTTTATACAGCGACATTTATATCGTGTACATTCGGTCAATCCGGAACAACAGCAAGGGGGCTGCCAAGGCCTCTTACCTGATTCCCTTTTAATCGCGTCGGACTGTGAAATCATCAGCAAGCCAATGCCACCGCGAAGTTAAAAAAATTAATTCAAATCACAACTATAAAAATACAGAAATATCACGTCTGCTTAATTTTTTATACCTATAGCCACTATGGTGGCTATACCATGCTCCGGATAATATGGAAGTCAGATGTGATAACCACCATTACTGTAACAGCAATCAACGATTTATATATTAACATTGTCACACTATCGGTTACGTACATAAAAAAGGGTCACCGACTGGTGACCCTTTTGTGATCCGGCTGCGACTCGAACGCAGGACCGTCTGCTTAGAAGGCAGATGCTCTATCCAGCTGAGCTACCGGACCCCTTCGCCGGATGTGCAAGACCCGCCAGCACATCCGGTTGTGGATGCAAAGTTAATCATTTTTACTATAACATCCAAATCATTCGCTCTTTCACCCTCTTTTTCATACTTTTATATCTTTTTATCTATTTAGCTAAATCATTAACCGTCTGATGTTTACATTTATTATTATAAAAATTTACAAAATAATGGCTCTAATCTCGAAAAGTTTTTATATCTTTGCCTCCGTTAAGACCGATAAACAGTTCTGCCAACTACGCTATTTTTCATGCCTTAACGAGCCTCTCAATTTCCAGAGGCAATACTGAAACAACTTGTAATACCTATGAATTCCTTTATTAATTAAAATAATACTATATGAGAAATTTACTACTAACAGCGGCCACTCTCATAACCCTTCCGGCAGTGGCTGCCCTTACTCCCAAATCGTATCCTGACTATCAGGTGACAAGCGTTTCCCCTAACGGTAAATTCGCGGTAAGTCAGTTCTACGGAACCTTAATCGTGATGAATCTCGAAACGGGAGAGGAAAAAACCTGGCAGGGCAATGAAGAAGGAACAGTTGCCTACGGGGTAGGAAACGGCAACGTAGTATCCAACGACGGAACCGTGGTCGGATATATTGACTACTCATCAGGAGCGGTATATTATCTCGAGAACAATGAATGGCACCAGCTGTCCACCATAGTCGAAGGCACAAGCAACATCGCCAACGCCATCACTCCGGACGGACGCATTATATGCGGAGGCAACGGTCTCACCAGTATAAGCACCGACGACAATCCGACCCCCATGTCTGTTCCCGTACTCTGGATACGCGGCGAAGACGGCAACTTCGGAAAGCCCGTCGAGCTTCCCTATCCGACAACCGACATCACAGGACGCGTGCCCCAGTATGTCACCGCTATTGCACTCAGCGACGACGGCTCGACCGTCCTCGGCCAGGTCAGAGACTATTCGGGCAGGATCCACTACCCGATCGTATATACCAACAACAACGGTGAATGGACCTACTCCCTCCCGGCAATGTCGCTGGTCAACCCCGACAATATTGAGCTTCCCCAAGATCCCGGAGAAGGACCTGCAGCCCCAAAAGCTGAAGATTTCCTCTCCCCTGAAGAAAAAACGGCCTTCGAGAAAGCCCTGGAAGAATGGGAAAATAAAAATGGAGGATCCAGCAACCCCGACTTCAACTCATATCCCGATGTCAACGACTTCCTCGGCGAGGAGAGCAAAGCCAGATATGACGAAGCTTATGACGAATATATCAAGGCCAATGCAGCATGGGAGGAAAAAGCCATAGCCTTCTACACAGCCTTCGATAAACTTTTGATATCGGGCCTCTCTTTCGAATTCAACATCGGCTCTCTCTCTGCAGATGGAAAGACCGCATGGCAGTCGGCCCGTAAAATCATAGATACCGGCAATCCGGAGAATCAGTACAAGGAAGCATTCGCTCCGGCCACAATAGACCTTACAACCGGCGAAATTTTCATTCGCGACTTCTCGCAGGACGCCTCCATGACCTTCGTTGCAGAAGACGGAACAATCTTCGCCACCAAGAGAGACCAGCTCGAAGGCATCGTATACAGTCCGGATGTCAATACAATTCTCGGAATTCCTTTCATCGAGTATGTAGAGAATATAAATCCCGAGACTGCAAAGTGGGTGAATGAAAACATGATACACGACTTCGTCGGCATGGACCCGGAGACATTCGAACCCATCGATCGCAAGAATGTGATCTGCTCGGGATTCACAATCTGCTCGCGTGACCAGAGCGTGCTGATCAGCCGCGCCATAAATTACTGGGAAGACACCCCCGTCATGATCTACTCATACGTGCTTCCCGGCAAGATCGACAACGCCGGCATCGCACTCAATCCGGCAGAAGACATGGGAGTCACAATCTCCAAGGATGGTGTGATCCGCATCAACGGCGAAGTAGTTTCGCTGACGGTAAGCGACATCAACGGCCGCGTGATCTATGACGGCCGCCCCGCATCCGACACCATCGAGACCGGCATCGGCAACGGAGCCTACATCATCAGCGCCATCGGTGCCGATGGTTCCCTCCGCACCGCTAAAGTTCTCCTCTGATTTTCGCACCGACCCGGTGAGCCTCACGGCTCACCGTGACACAATAACTTCGGGCTTGCACCCTTCAGCACCATAAGCTGAGGGCGCAAGCCCGAAGCTTCTGCCAGCCGAAATAACTACCTCAGAAACTTCATGATGCCGGCGGAACGGCTATGCATAAAGCCAAATTGTTGCAGCTAACATAGGCGGGATGGTTATACATAACAAAACAATCCGGATCTGTATCCCGGCATGTCGCTGGAGAATACAGATCCGGATGTTTTTTATCGACCAGGCTATCAGCGGATAATAAGCTTTGCCCGAGCCGTACCCTTATCGCCTGATGCAATCACCACATAAAGGCCCGCGGGCAGTCCGGCCATCGGCAGAGTCTGCCCTTCGCTCATGGCAACCAGCCTGCCTTCGGTATCAAACGCGCACAGTCTGCGTGCATCGTAAGATATGACAGAAGCCGATGCCGGGTCGTAAACCACTTTTCCTGCTTCGCCTGAATGGGAGGAAACGCCGGAGGGAGAAAGGATAAAGGCTTCTGACAGCGGAGAGTGCGCGCCTTCCTTGGACTGTACCGATATCTGATAAGGCATATTATCGACAGGCGCGTCATCCCTGAAGCCACGTGCATTGCCGTCGAGAGCCGCCACATTGAGAGGTTCTCCGTCGCGGTAGACGGTCTGAACAAACGGCATGAGACTGTAATCAACCTCCGGACCTTCCGGGGTGTCGACGAGGTGGGCAGTAATGTCCCATCGTCCATGCCCCCGGATATCGGCCTTGTCGTAAAGATCCGACACTCTCTCCCATGTCTTGCCGCCGTCTTCGGTATAGAGGTCAGACTTGCCGGGGATATAATCATCGCCTACCGCAGCTATGCATGGCCACTGCCATTCATCGTAATCGTACAGACGTACCCCTACTTTGATTTCCTTATCTCCTTTCACAAGGAACGGCTCGTCGAGTTTCACCGCATTGTAGGCGTTGTATGCAAGTTCTCCGAAATCCTGCTCGCGTACTATTTCATTTCCCTCGAATACAACCACTTTGGCGTGGATACCTGATTTATCCTCGTAACCATACATGTAATTGACAAGCGCGCTCACATGAGTGATGTATTTACCCTGGAAAGGTGCCAGGTCATCCTTATCAAATAGGTTGGCGCATATAATGTCCTTGCCTTCGTTACCGAACGACATGTTCAACTGGCGCATCATTCCAATATGGTTCAGACCGTAAAGGCTATCCGGACCTTTCCATACAAGACCGAGCGAGCCTGTGGCGAGGCGTGTGCCGTGAAGTCCCTCCGGAGCGGCAAGCTCATTGGAGATGTTGACCATGACATTGTCTGTTCCAGAGATGTAAGAACCGGTTCCGTCGCCGGTACGGTGCCATCTAAGCCAAAAGATCTTGCCTGCCGCCTTGTCGGAGATATCGAGAGTCTTGAAGCACCAGTTTCCCTCCGACATCCGGTCGAGCGACCATTTGCCGCAAGTGATCCAGGTGTCGCCGGCATCTGTGGAGATCTCAACCGCTATTGTATCATTCTCAAGATTCTGTTTCTGCGTGTCCATGAAGATAGCGCGTATGAATCCGAACGACACTGACACATATTTATGATCCGAAGCATCCATCGGACGCGACACCAGACTGAATGAATATGGACGGCGCGAGGAGATTGAGGAATATAACCCCGAACCGTTCTCCACTCCGGCCTGATTGAAAATTGTCTGATTCACATCGCCGACAGTACCGTAATCGGAAGTCGTGGTCCAATAGTTTCCTTCGAGAGAGTAATCGAATGTCTCGCGCAGAGGCAGAGAGAAATCCGCTGCCACAGCCACCTTCACCTCTGCTGACTTCGGCGAGGCGACGGTCTTTCCATCGGTATTCCTGTACACGGCTTCAATCGAGTATGAGGGATATCCGGCAACTACGTTTTCGAGAACCACCTCATAACCCGACCCATCCGGCGGTATCGATTTCACCAGTTCCGAACCGCAATAGAGATTATATGAATCAAGCGGCATTCCGGAGTACATTGTCTGGCCGGCATTCCAGCGGAGAGTAACGGAATTCATGGCTCTTGAGAAGCCATAAGATATATTCGGAGTGTCTGGAATCTCCACCTCGCAGGGTTCCATTTCCATCACAAATCCTGATCCGCTCCATGAGCTTGTATTTCCGGCAAACCGGCTACCGTCATTGGAGACGTTTATGAAGCATGCCTCCGACCCGCTTCCGAAATTGCCGGCGGCTTCAAAGTCCGGATGGGCGAGCTTCATAATATACCCGAGCTCGTATGCCTTGTCATTCTTATAGGAATAAATGAACGGATGATTCACAGGATAGCCGGTATAGTTACCATAAACATCGCCGTTATCCCTCACTGCCACCATTTGGGAAACCATATCCCAGTCTCCGAATTTTTCTATCATCCGATAGCTTTCCGTGAGCATATCGTAAACAGCCGCCACTCCATTGACGGAGATAGCCACATATCGACCGTTATTGCTGATTCCGAGGGGTTGGATGTTGATGAAATCCGCAGGATTCTCCTTATCCGGACCGTAGATTATTCCGACCTCGCCACCCTTCCAGAATATTACGGCAGGATTGTCGGCCACGTATGCGGAAGCGATTATGACACTTCCATCGCCTGAAATCTCCTTTATCGCGATATTTTTTGCATTTTCCGGAATCGGCAACATAGTCAGCGACCATTGTCCTGCTTCATTTTTATTCCACATCAGCGGTTTTATCACGGCCATATTGTCGTATGCCGCGTACCCGACGGCAACATTGCCGTCACCCGATACTCCTACTCCGAAAGTCCCGTCCTCCGGTCTGGAGAAAAGATTGATGTCCAGTTCTCCATAAGGAAGATAAGTACAGATTCCACCATTCCACAAGGCAGCCACGGCGGTAGGCCCGCTGAACGAGTCGCCGAACATCGGGTCAGACCATGTCACGATATGGTCCATATCCTTCGCTGTGCCGATTACCATTCCTGCATCCGACACATCATTAAACTGACCTCCGTTCGAAAGATTGTCGAGGTCATACTGCGTGACCCATTCCAGTTCCCCGGCTTCCGTATCATATATAAAACTTCTAAGATACACCATTCCGGCATCGCACTGCATCGGATCATAACCTACGGCATAGCGGCCTTCGGGCGATGCGCCCGCGATTTTAGCTCCCGACTGCAGTTCCGTATAGGAGTTGGCGGCTGCGGCCCATACTGCAGCCGCGGAGAGCAACGACATTGTGACAATAAGTTTTTTCATAAACGATGTTATTTGGATTAAACAAGCATGAGAACAACATCGGCGATGGAGTTGTCATATATCGCAAAATTAACCAATATGTCATTTAGCCCCAAACAGTTGATTCCATAATTTATAAATCCGTACTTATTCGCAGTCTGCAGGATTGTCATCATCTCTATTCTCACGGATCATTTTCTGATACACTGACGGAGTCATCCCGGTGACTCGCCGGAACACAGCGGTAAACGTGGTGTTCGATCTGAAACCTACGCTCTGCCCGATAGCCCCGATTGTCTGCCGCGAGTATTGCCTGTCGGACAATCTCTGGCAAGCCACCCTTATGCGGTATTCATTGATGAAGCTGTTGAAATTCTTTCCATAATGGCTGTTTATGATCCGGGAGACATAACTTGTGTTCGAATCGACAAGAGAGCAGAGGTAGTCAAGAGTGAAATCCTCGCGACAATATTCTTCGGTGTTTTCCATTATTCTGTCGATTTCACGCATCAATTTCAGACCCTTCTCATCCGTAAGGCTACTGCTGTCATAGCGCTTCCTGTCCTTCCGTTCAAGCATGTCGAGGCATTCGCGGTACTGCACACTTGCCCGCTCATGATTTTCTTCAAGACGATTATACATGCCGAACAAGTCGCGGTAACTTTTGTCAAGATTCTTTTTCTGTCGGTAAATCACCACAATCAACCCAACAAGGGCCGCCGATACTCCGATTATCATCAACAATATCCATCCCAATCTTCTGATTGTTGCTGTCCGTTTTTCCTCCTTTTCCTGAAGGTCGCGGATTTCGGTCTCGACTTTCTCCATCTCATACTCGGAAAGACCGTTTTTCACAATGTCGAATTCTCGGGTGTTGAATATAGAGTCCATCTCTGTGAAATACTCAGCCTTGTATTGCTGCGATCTGGCCATATCACCCTTATGTTCATAGAATTCGGCAAGATCACGCAACGTTATCGTGAACCTGTGCAATATTCCACGTTCCTCTGCGAGATTGCGGCATATATTCATATACTTGAAGGCGGAGTCTGGTTTTCCCTGCTGCCAACGGGTCTTGTACAGCCATTCATAAGCAGAGCATTCATAGAGTGGACCCACCTCATTGCGATCGGCCATTTGCGCGGCGGCGAGGAACTTTGCGGCCGCATCCTCGAATTTTTCGAGTTGCAGGTCCATCAGTCCGGAAGTGTATACCTCCATATAACGAGTCAAAGGTGTGGATTTCGATTTCACCGACCTTAATTTCCGATAGGAATCCTCTATCTGCTTTTTGTCATTGAGGGCGAGACTGTTGAAAAACAGACTTGTGCACAGTTTGTAGCGCATCAGCGAATCGGGACACGCAGGAAGAGCCTCCTCTCCCTTTTTCAGATAATACATGCCGCGCTCGTAGTCATGATATGCGTTGTAGATTATGCCTATGTCCTTGTAGAAACCGGCTGCATACTTTTTTGATTCGGTGGATTCGCACAATTTAAGACCATCAAGATAAAATTTCATTGCCTTTGAGTAGCGTCCGCACTCGTAATGCATGTATCCGGCCCTGAAATATGCGTAAGAAATCTGTTCGCGACCGGCCTCGTCCATATCGTCTTTGAAACGGTTGCACACCACCATATATATAACAAGTGCCTTGTCATAGTCCTTCTCCTCCTCGGCGCTATTACCCTTTTCGAGCAAAACTTCAGTCGGAAGCGATGTCATCTCCCTGATCAGGATGGAATATTTGCCTTCATCAACCGGAGTTCCTGACATGGCTAAGGCATAATACAACAAAGCGATGAACAACACTAAGTTTCGCAATATCCCGAACATTTTAGGTCTTCTATAAAGCTATGGAAAAAATACCGTCCCGGCTGCACTGCATGGTACCGGGACGGCATTGGTTTCTTTCTCTACTATAACGGGTACAATCCGGAATCAGTCTTCCTCCTTCATGTTGTGGAAGACGTTCTGGACATCTTCGTCATCCTCGATGCGGGCGAGGAGTTTCTCGACGGCCTCGCGCTGCTCGGGAGTGACATCCTTGTAGTCGTTGGGTATACGCTCGAATTCGGCGGAGACAATCTCCATACCCTTCTCCTCAAGGAATTTCTGGATATTGGCGAACTGCTCGAAAGCTCCATAGACCATCCACTCCTCCTCTTCGGCCTCGATTTCGGCGTCGAAGTCCATGAGGTCGAGTTCAAGTTCCTCCATGTCGGCATCGCCGGGCTTAAGGTGGAACACACTCTTATGGTCGAACAGGAATGAGAGCGAGCCGGATGTGCCGAGCGAACCGCCGTGCTTATTGAAATAGCTGCGGACATTGGCCACGGTGCGCTGGTTGTTGTCGGTGGCGGTCTCCACCACGATAGCGATTCCGTGGGGGCCGTATCCTTCGTAAACGATCTCCTTGTAGTCGGAAGCGTCCTTGTCGGTGGCTTTCTTGATGGCTCTCTCTATGGTATCCTTAGGCATGTTGGCGGCCTTGGCGTTGTGCATGAGCACACGCAGACGCGGATTCATGTCAGGATCCGGTCCGGCGGCCTTGGCGGCGATTGTGATTTCCTTGCCTATGCGAGTGAAGGTGCGGCTCATGTTGCCCCAGCGCTTCAGTTTTCGCGCCTTGCGGAATTCAAATGCTCTTCCCATTGTTGGAATTATCTAAATTTCGATTGTTATGTTGTTTCTGTTATTTCGTATTCTTATCTGAGCTCCGCGCCGAGATTTCTGACGGCATTGATGATTTTATCCATCGCGGCGTCGATCTGCTTGTCGTTAAGCGTTTTTTCCATATCCTGGAGTTTCATCTTGACAGCATAGCTCTTTTTACCTTCAGGAAGGTTTTTACCTTCGTAGACGTCAAAAAGCGACACCTCGCGCAGAAGCCGTCTGTCGGCGCCACGTATCGCCGACTCGATTTCGGCGAATTTCACTGACTTGTCTACCAGCAGGGCGAGGTCCCGCTCCACATGCTGCGTGCGCGGTATATCGGTGAAAGTCACTCTCTTCACAGCCATCCGGAAAAGGGCTTTCCAGTCAATCTCCGCGTAGACCACAGGCTGCTCTATGTCGAAGCGTCTCAGCAATGCTTTGGTGAGCAATCCGAGGGAAGCGACATGTCTGCCGCTGCGGGTGGCGATGTCAAGTCGTGCGGCGAACACCCCGTCACTGCCTTGCGATACCTTGAGTTCCTGCGGATTCACACCGAGGCGACGGAAAATATTGTCGACCGCCGCGCGCATGTCATAGACAGTGGCCTGGGCGCCCTTGGCGTTCCAGGATGCCGGTGTGTAGTCACCGGTCAGCCACAATGCGAGTTCGAAACGTTCGCTGAAAGGAGCCAGGGGACGGTCGGCCGTCTGCTCCTTCTCCGGATTACAGCTGTAGACATTTCCGAACTCGTAGAATTTCAGGTTCGGAGCCTTGCGGTTGATATTGTGGGCTATGGACTCGAGACCTCCGAAGAGGAGAGTCTGGCGCATCACCGCGAGATCTCCGCTGAGGGGATTCATCACCCTGACACATCTTTCGGCAGGGAATTCTTCCGATTCGGCATAATAGGACTCGGCGGTGAGAGAATTGTTCATAATCTCCGAATAACCTCTTGCGGTAAGCTGTTCGGCCACGATCTGCTGAAGGTCGTTGCTCTCGTCGACATCGGTGCGCTGCGAGAGGTTGATATGGGCTTCGGTATTTATTTCCACATTGTTGTAGCCGTAGATACGGAGCACTTCCTCCACCACGTCGCAGGGACGGGTCACATCCACGCGGTAAGTAGGCACCGAGAGCCGGAGAATGTCTGTACCCTCCCCAGACTCCACGCCAAAGTCAAGAGCCCGCAGGATTGTCTCCACCACATTGCGGGGAATCTCCTTGCCTATCAGGCGAGAACAATAATCGAGCGAGAATTCCATCCTGACTGGAAGCACCGGCTCGGGATAGATGTCGGTCACGTCGCCGCAAATTTCGCCTCCGGCAAGTTCCTTGATGAGGACTGCGGCCAGACGGGCGGCATAAGTTGTTATAGAGGGGTCGGTTCCACGCTCATAGCGGAACGACGCGTCGGTGGAGAGGCCGTGGCGGCGTGCGGTGCGACGCACACGGGTGGGATTGAACCATGCGCTTTCAATAAATACCGAGGTGGTGTCGGCCGTGACGCCTGAATCGAGACCGCCGAACACACCGGCGATACACATCGGGCGTTCCGAGTCGCAGATCATCAGGTCCGATTCATGAAGTTCGCGCTCCACTCCGTCGAGGGTGGTGAATTTCGTACCGGCCGGACAAGTGCGTACCACTATCTCCTCACCTTTGACTTTGGCGAGGTCGAAGCAGTGAAGAGGCTGGCCGATACCGAGG
>OFGL01000794.1_pt1 | contig 23141 bp, 18 predicted proteins | sample 1521801 | NCBI WGS metagenome assembly OFGL01 (sample SAMEA3504085, study PRJEB24116) | mouse gut metagenome | biome: mouse gut; feature: mouse-associated habitat; material: faeces | place: Denmark | collected 2011 | reverse complement strand
TATAATCGCGAAAACGAAACGTGCACAATTCTAAAACGAAACGAGCAAATCTTCTCTTTTTTCGCTTCCTTTTTTCTCTTGCTCTTTCGACCGCTTAAACATCATTTTAACGCCGATTAAAAGCCATTCAAACAGGCTTAAAATCGGCGTTATTTTTCTGCTGTTTTTCTTGCTCATGTCAGCAGAATTTTGTAACTTTGAAGTAATTAAATTGGCCTCGTTTACTCTTTATTTTCAGACATTCAGGTCAAACCTCACAGCTTCATTTCCGGCCAAAAGTTCGCGCGTTCTCTCTACGTTGTTGGCGTAAATGTGAACGTTTCCAAGGTTCAACGTGATAGATTTTAATGGAGCGTCAATTTGTCGCGCTATCAGATATAAATGGTAAATGTCAGCAGGCAAACCCAAATTTGCGTCGCTGCTTCTCTGGTAAGCTGACAAAACCAATTCGCCGTCCTCGAGCTGAAATTGAATGAGGCTTAAACAAGGCGCTTGGTTTGTCTCCGCTCCTGTTGAGCCCAAAAACAGCACATAATTTTTGCTGCTTCGCTTCTCCCTGTTGATTTGCTCAATCAAAGCCGGCAATTTCTCAAAATAGGTTGGATAACTGTTAATGAGAATTTGGCCGCAATAATCCCACCAATTTATCCCGGCTTCTCTGTACTTTGTCAGGTCTCTTTCTCCGGCCATAAAGAGGCTAAGTTCATTGCGCAGCTTCTTGCGCGCTATATTGTGACCCTCGAAAATCTCCAGCAGGTCACAAGGCGACAAATGGAGCTGCTCATTGAGCAAATAAATTATATCACCCTTTTTATTGCTCTGTCGTTTGCCGTGCTGCAATATCTTGCCGAGCATAGCATAATACTTATTTCTGTTCATTCAGCGCGAAATTAGGCCGTTTCTGTGAGTTCTGGGGCATTTCTCCGCTGCTTCATACTGAAACGCTTTTGCAGTCGCTTTCCAGACGCTTTACAACATCGTAAACAGTCCGCTCGCTTACTCCGTATTTGTCGGCCAGACAAGCGACCACATAAGCCACTTTTTCGCCCCTCTGCTTTGCTTCGCGCCAGTCCTCGAACAGGCGCAAATATTTGTGATCGCTCGGCCTCACTCCGACGGCTTCAAGCCGTTCAATCAGTTTGCCACTCAGTTTTAACGCTTCATATTGGGTCATTCAGCATAAAATTATTAACTTTGCAACTCCTACGACACATAACAACGACGCCCAAAGGGAAGTCAAAGGCATTTTGCCCCCGGCTTTCTCCCTTTGGGTGTCGTTTGTATGTCGTAGGAAAACTGCAAATGAAGCCGGGGGCTTTTTCTATGCCTCCGCGCTTGGTGGGTCGGTCAGAGTCGTGTTATCATCATGTCATTAAATTGGGCTTGATAGTTCAGGGTGTTTGTGCGCTGCCTCACTGTGGCGCCATACATTGGCGCAGACTCGCCGAAGTTGTCGCCAAGCCATTTGCACAGCTCCACAATCTGGCTCTTGTCAGAAGTGAAATAAACCCACTTTGTGCCGTCCAGCAGGCGCAGCACGTCCAGATAGTCGGTCAGCCGCCAATAATTTTGATACATGCCGCACTCGGTCGTAAGATACGGCGGATCCAGCACGAACAGCGCGCGGCTGTTGCCTCGCTCACGCTCGAATAATTCGCGGTAGTCCATGTGTTCCACCTCCAGCCCGTCCAGATAGCCCGCAGCCTCATACAGCCCCGGTCTTACGCGGTTATACATGGTGTGCTTTGTCAATTCCTCAAATGATGTTACCCACTTGCCAGAGAAAAGCACATTACGGCCTATTGTCATAATATCCACGTAGCCGCGCCGCGTGTAGTCCTCGACTATCGCCAGCACGTCGGCGCGTTCCTGTTCAGATAGCCGCTTGTTTGCTTCAAGGTCGGTTAAACGCTGTTTAATCACCCCTAAAATTTCGTTAGTGGTGTCAACGGCTGCCAGCCTGTCAATATAGCGGTAGTCATTGTCCCAAAGCTGTGTCAGGAAATCAGTATAATAACCTGAATGGTGAACCACAGCGGCGATACGGCCCTTGTTTGCCTCACGCTCCACAATAGACTCAAGCAGCCCGGCGGCACGCGGACAGTTATTGCATTTTTCTGTTGAGAATTCCTCGACAAGAACAATGCGTTCCAGAGCGCCGCCCATGACATGCACCTCCTGGTTGCGCACGTTGTCGGTCATGTCCGCGTCATCACCTTCGGCAATGTTGTCTACCTTGAACGTCAGATTGTAGATACCTGCCTCGGGGAACGCGACGGTGAAGTCAACAGGAATTTCCTTGCTCTCTCCCGGCACAAGGCTGGTGTTGACTATGGCACTCGAAAGAGGTGTGTCTCCATCCATGAGTGAAACCTCAAATGCGGAAACAGACTGTGCACCGAGATTGTGTACACGGAATGTTCCCGACAGGATATCCTTGTTCATAAAGAACTGGTCGGCGAGATTGCAGGATGCCACACCGAGGTTGACCGCCGGAAGGTTCTCACCCTCCACCGTGGCCTGAAGGTACAATGTGCCCTGTGAAGACAGGTCTTCCCAGCCGTTTCCGGCCATGTTCACGAAGAGCGCGTTCCCGCACGGTGCCGGACTGGTGTTGATTCCGTAGCTGATACCTTTCTGGTGTACAGAATAGCCGAGATAGAATCCCTCGCAGTCTTCAGGCACTGTCCAGGGCTCTTCAAACGAAACCTCGTTCCATCCGCGTGCAAGTTTAGGATCGGAATCGGAATTGAGGACTTTGACGGCAATGTCTTCACCGTCGAGCGACGTACGGATCCATGCCTTCGCCTCATCGATGCCGAGAAGCGACGACATTCCGAAACGCAGTCCGGTGATTTTACAGCCCGCTATTGTCGAGGCTGTGGAGGCGGGGATGAAAATGGCTCCGCTGCTCCATGCTCCGGCGGTCTTATCCAACATTGTACTTGTAGGATTCTCTGTCACGTTGCAATAACCAAGTGGCATTGTTCCCGACACACCCTCGGCCCATCCTGACAGCGCAAGAAGAGAGGTGGCGAAAAGAAGCACCGACTTTTTGCAATTTTTCATACGTTCTTTATATTAGATTGGTTCGTAATTATGCCCTTTTCTTTGTGTTTCCCATGATAAGCTGCAATGCAAGCATTATCGCTGTTTCAAGTTATAAAACTCATTAAAAAGGTACTTCTGATTGATTTTTTGCTAAGTTATATAAAAAGTTTTGTATTGGCCTCTTCCGATTGTTAATTTATGTTAAGTCCGATAAATTTTGTATAAATCATGTGTTCCGGCTCGGCCGCATCACATCGGTATAATTAAGGTGTATTGCGTATTATAAGTAGCTGTTCAAATTAAACCGCTACTATTTTTTAACTTTCATTTAAGCTTGAATACTATCTGCTTGTTCTTTTGGGCAATTTTCGCCACTCTCATCAGTCGCATAGCCCGCTATGCTCCTTCTTCGAGTGTCAAAAATTGCTCCAAAATAACTGCGCATATAGTATTCATTTAATTTGAACAGCTACTTAAAATTTTTTGGAATCCGGTTTGTTAATATAGTAGGGTACGCGTTCCATGATGCCTGCGTGACTGTCACGACTATCACGGAAACACACCATGCGTGCCTTACAAAGGATAGATTGATGAAGAACAAGAAAGATACCGATATAAATGGCGATGCACGGACCGACGTGCGTCACAGACCTGAGACCCGTTTCATTAGCGTGAAGGGGGCTCGGGTCAACAATCTGAAGAACATTGACCTCGAATTGCCTTTGGGGCGCTTTATCGTAGTGACGGGCGTCAGCGGCTCTGGCAAGTCGAGTCTGGCGTTCGACACTCTTTATGCCGAAGGCCAGCGGCGATATGTGGAGAGCCTGTCGGCTTATGCGCGGCAGTTTCTCGGGCGTATGTCGAAGCCGGAGTGTGACTATATAAAGGGACTTCCCCCGGCAATCGCGGTGGAGCAGAAGGTCAACACCCGCAACCCGCGAAGCACCGTCGGCACCGCCACGGAGATTTATGATTATCTGCGTATGCTGTTCGCACGCGCAGGCCACACTTATTCACCCGTCAGCGGTGAGGAGGTGCGCAAGCATGGCATAGAGGACATAGTACGCACGGTGCTCTCCTACCCCGAGGGCACCCGCGTGGCCGTGCTTACCGGTCTCCGCATTCCCGACGGTCGCACCGCCGCCCAGCAGCTTGAGATTCTCCAGAAGCAGGGATACTCACGTCTGGAGCGCGACGGAGAGTTTGTCATGATTGCAGACCTTCTGTCACAGGGTGACAATATTGACACTGACGGCTACCGTCTGCTCATTGACCGTCTGGCCGTGTCGGCCGACAAGGATGAGATCTCCCGTCTGACCGATTCGGTCGAGACTGCATATTTCGAAGGCCGCGACGAGGCTATCGTCAAGATATGGGGAACTGACGGCGCACATGAGCATTTCTTCTCGCGCAAGTTCACAGCCGACGGTATGGAGTTCCGCGAACCGAGCGACCTGATGTTCAACTTCAACAATCCTTATGGTGCGTGCCCCACATGCGAGGGCTTCGGCAAGGTGCTCGGAGTGAGCGAGGAACTGGTTATTCCGAACAAGACCCTTTCGGTGCATCAGAATGCCGTGAAGTGCTGGAGCGGCGAGAAGATGAGCGAGTGGAAGACACGGCTCACCCATCTCGCACCCCGCTTCAACTTCCCTATCCATACTCCTTATAATGAACTTACGGATGCCCAGCGCGATTTTCTCTGGCACGGCAACAGCCACTGGGAGGGAATCGACGGTTTCTTCCGCTGGCTTGACTCGCGTCAGGACAAGATGCAATACCGTGTGCTCAAGGCGCGCTACCGTGGCAAAACGACATGTCCCGACTGCCACGGCTCACGGCTGCGTCCCGATGTGGAGTATGTGAAAATCGGAGGAAAGAGCATAACCGAACTTGTCAGGATGCCTATAAGCGAGTTGGGTAATTTCTTCGACAATCTCAAGCTGTCGGGCAGCGACGAAAAAGTAGCGGCCCGTCTGCTCACCGAAATCAGACAGCGGCTCGGATTCCTGAACGAGGTGGGACTCTCCTACCTCACTCTCGACCGTCTGTCGTCAACTCTTTCGGGCGGGGAGAGCCAGCGTATCAATCTCGCGACTTCTCTCGGCAGTTCGCTTGTCGGCTCCTTATATATATTGGATGAGCCGAGCATCGGTCTGCACTCACGCGACACGGAGAAACTTATCCGCGTGCTGCGCCGTCTGCAACAGATCGGCAATACGGTTGTGGTCGTGGAACATGACGAGGACATCATGCTCGCCGCCGACGAGATTGTTGACATCGGCAAGGATGCAGGCCGGAACGGCGGCGAGGTTGTGCTTGAAGGGAATCTGAAGGAGATACTGACAGACGGCAAGCACCATGACTCATATACGGTGGAATATCTGCGCGGTGAGCGGCAGATCGAGGTTCCAAGCCGTCGCCGCGCATGGAAGAAGGCAATCGACGTGATAGGCGCTTCGGAAAACAATCTGAAGAACATCGACGTGCGTTTTCCTCTCGACGTGATGACAGTGGTGAGCGGCGTGAGCGGTTCGGGAAAGTCTACTCTCGTGAAGGAGATACTTTACAAGGCAGTGATGCGTGCCCTCGGCGAACCCGACGGCACACCGGGCACCCACCGTGAGCTGCGCGGTGACGTGCGCGACATAAAGGCCGTGGAGTTCGTTGACCAGAACCCTATCGGCACCTCGTCGCGCAGCAACCCGGCGACATACCTCAAGGCATACGATGAAATCCGCAAACTCTTCGCCGACCAGCAGCTGTCAAAACAGATGGGATTCACTCCGGCCTATTTCTCGTTCAACACCGAGGGTGGCCGCTGCGAGGAGTGCAAGGGTGAGGGAACGATAACGATACCGATGCAGTTCATGGCCGACATAGAGGTGGAATGTGAGGCCTGCCACGGCAAGCGGTTCAAGCAGGAAGTACTCGATGTGGAGTATCGCGGAAAGAATATCCATGACTTCTTGGAGATGACCGTAAACCAGGCCATTGAGTTTCTCGGCGAGAGCAACGGCTCGCAGGAGAAGAAAATCATATCACGCCTGAAACCGTTGCAGGATGTGGGTCTCGGATACATAAAACTCGGACAGTCGTCCTCAACGCTGTCGGGCGGCGAGAACCAGCGTGTAAAACTCGCCTACTTCATCTCGCAGGAGAAACAGACCGGCACACTGTTCATATTTGACGAACCGACAACCGGTCTTCATTTCCACGACATATCGGTGCTGATGAAATCGCTGAACGGGCTTGTTGACAAGGGCAACACCGTGCTCATAATCGAGCACAACATGGACATCATCAAGTCGGCCGACTGGGTAATAGACATAGGTCCCGAAGGCGGCGAGGCCGGAGGTCAGGTAGTGGCACAGGGAACACCCGAGGATGTTGCGGCATGTCCGGACTCGTACACCGGTCGCTTCCTTGCAGAAAAACTTAGTGTCAGGTTTTAGGCTTTAGGCTTTAGATTTTAGGGGTTAGACATAAGACTTGGTGAATTAGGTTGGTTCGGGGCGGTGATAAGGCTAATTGGTAAAAGACTATGGGTAGAAAAATGATTTACAACAAGGATAAGGGGTGGTTGCGGATGAGGGTGCTGCCTTGCGTGGCGCTGGCGTGTGTGGCCGGGATGACAGTGACAGGTTGCGGACCGAAAAAGGATGACGGCCGGAGCGAGGCCGCAAGGTCGCTCTATGAACGGTGCCTCAGCACAACAATGCTTTACACCGACAGTTTGCGAGATGCCCGCGACTCGGCTACAGTTCTCCGGCTGTCGGCATGTCTCGACTACGAGCTGGCACGTATCAACTACGTCTTTCCACCCGACACGGACCTTGACGTATCGGAGGGAGAGAACGACACCCTGACCAACCTGACCGACAAATTCGTGCTTCTCCGCGACTCGCTCCTCTACCGCTTCGCTCACCCCCTCGTGCTCCGCCCCGACTCCCTCCCCGCCGACACAACATCAGAGCCTGCGGTGCTTGCACCAAAAGTGCAATAAACCGCGCATGTGCATACGGGAAGATCGTGATGTGAGGGAACGAGATGTGATGCGTCGCCAATGATGCAGGATTGACACTTCCGGGAAGTAGGCCACTTTCCATCCGGCCTTACGTGTCCGTATACAAAAATCCGCATCCTCCGGGCCGTAAAATATCTTTTCGTCAAGCAGTCCGACACAGTCAAACACCTCTCGGCGCACCAACTGGCACGCACCGATAACATATACAGGATATATCACGGTTTCAGGCAATTCGGTTTTAATGTTTCCCTTGCCGAATTTACTACGTATCACGTTACGCACCTTGCACCACAATCCGGGATAACCCTTGAACGAGTCCTGAAGGTTCCCATTGGAATCGCGCAAGGCACATCCGAGAAGTCCGGTATCAAGATGAGCATCCATATAATCGAGAAGTCTCTCTATAGTTCCGGAAGATACTTCCGTATCGTCGTCCAAAAACATGACATACTCTCCTTGTGACATCTCCACGCCTCGGTTACGCGCATATGCCACACCCATATTGCGCGGCAGCAATTTAGTCTTGGCTTCCGGAAACCGGGTGGCCACATAACGTGCCGATTCATCGGAAGAGCCGTTGTCAACCCATACCAACTCAACGTCGGTACGGTTTAACAACGGTTGTAGAGATTCCAGACAGGCACGAAGCATTGGAAAGGAATTCCAGGATATTATCACAAGAGAGAGCCGCACCATTTATCCGAACAATTTAATTTTCAAAGCTTTGAATGCTGCAGTGAATTCTTTGAAAGAAGAGAACCGTCTGAGTTGTTTCATTATAAAACGGGGAGACATGAAGAAAGAGAGATTGGCACGGAAAAGAGCCTTCTCCATCTCCTGGGCGGAGAGCTGAGGATAGCTTAGGATTGATTCACGCTGCACATCTGTAGGGCGATACTCACCTCCGAGAATCCAGCCGTTCTTGATAGCCATGTCATATAACTCAGTTCCGGGGAAGGGAGATATAATATTGATCATAACCTGATCAACATCAAGTTTCTTGGCCTCGCGCACTGTATGACGTATGGTTTCGCGTGTCTCCAGCGGCGATGTACCGATAAGGATATTCAGTTTGACCGGAACATTGTACTTCTGAAGAAGTTTGACCGCACGATAGATATCCTCACGTTTGAATCCCTTCTTGACATGCTTGAGTATCTCGTCATTGAAAGACTCAACCCCAAGATCAATGTAGGAACATCCACTCTCGCCAAGAGCCTTGGCAATCGGTTCGGTAATCGCATCGACCCGTGCCTGACAACCCCATTTAAAGCCATATTTTTTCAGTGGCTCGCAGAGTGCAAGCGTACGCTCCTCATTCCATATGAAATTGTCATCTACAAAACAGAGTGCCTTGTAGCCCTGCTCGTGAAGCATCTTAAGCTCCTCTGCCACATTCTCCGGACTTCTATATGAAATAGGAGGCTTGTGTCCATGGTTGGCACGATAATCCAGTTCTCGTGCGAACGTCAGCGAACTGGGCACACAATATATGCATCTGTAGGGACAGTTCCTTGACGTGAGAATTGTTGTATAGGGTCCTAACTTGAGCTTCGGGTTGTGAAACTCAAGATCTCCGAGCAGATGGCGTGCCGGAAAAGGAAGTGTGTCAAATTCACGGGAGGGTTCACGGGAAGGGTTATGGTGAACTTCCCCGGCGGCATCAACATAGGAAAGTCCGGATATGCCTGAAAAATCATCCTTACCCGCACTAACGGCATCTACCCATTCCATAACGGTTGCCTCCGGCTCTCCGCGGACCACCGAGACGCGGCTGTCCTTGAGAAAGCGCTTATGGAAGAATGTGGCGGAAGGCCCCATCATCAGCACACGTGACTCCGGTCGGATATTCAAAATAGAATCAATTGCCGGAATATCGTCTGCCATGGAGAGATTCACCCCCCATATGCAATAGATATCAGAATCGTCGGAGCCAAGCCATTCATCCAGATCCGACGGCTTGCGGGGTTTGGGCAATGTGAATGTCTCCAGACGCACATCATGACCTGCTTTTTCAAGAACGGCTGCTACAGTCAGTTCATAAAGATTGGGAATGGGATAAACCACCCTCGTGCAACCGGCCGACCGCTCAGCCGGCCGATACTCCTCAGAGGCTGTGGGAGGAGTAAGAAATGTAATCTTCATAAAATAAGTCAAGAGGCATTTGCCTCTCTCATTCATAAAAACGCAAACTCCGAAACCTTTAGTATATAGACAGGTTCATGATGGCACGTCTGTGAATACGCATGATTATAGTACAAAAGTCACATTGGACATACCATATTTATTGTATTATCAAAGTTTTTCGTTAAATTTGTGGATGCGTAGCTGTTCAAATCAAAATGAACAGTAGCACATCTTACCCGATACGAAATGCTTGATATGAAGAAGACATTATATGTGGCGGCCATATTGTCGGCGGCAATCGCCGGCTATGCAGCCGATGCCTCGGCCCAGAGTGCGGACGAACTGCTCTCGCAGGGTCGCGAGGCGTTTCTCGACTACCGTTTCGACGAGGCCGCACGCCTTTATGCCCAGGCCCAGAAGAAAGCCAAACGTTCCGACGAATTTTTCGCCGACAAATATGACACCTATCGCCGTCAGCTCAATGATGCCGAGAACTTCCTGAACCGGGTGGAGAAAATTGTCGTGATTGACAGCATAACTGTTCCGCGACGCGAGTTTTTCAAGGCTTACCGGTTACCGGCCTCGGCAGGCTCCGTGCGTGGAGCGGAAGCACTACCGGGTCGCCGCGCCGATTTCGATGACTCGATCGACTATGTTTTCACCAATGAGGAGGGTGACTACAAACTTTGGGCACAGCCTGATACCACCGGGTACATGCACCTCGTGGAAGCCTCACGCCTTACGGACGGCAGCTGGAGCGAGGCCACACCTCTTTCAGAAGAACTGTCGGAAGACTGCGATGCCATCTACCCCTTCATGATGGCCGACGGGGTAACCCTATACTATGCCGACAACGGCGAGAACTCAATAGGAGGCTATGACATAATGGTCGCTACCCGCGATGCCGCCGACGGGTCTTTCCTGCAGCCCTCGAATCTCGGCTTCCCGTACAATTCACCCTACGATGACTATCTTCTCGCTATCGACGAACTGAACGGTGTGGGCTGGTGGGCAACCGACCGCAACCAGCTCGACGACGAGCTGACCGTTTACGTGTATGTCACAAATGACCTGCGCACAAACTACTCGCCCGACGAGGATGATGTGCTTTCGTTCGCACGTATAGATGACTACATAGCTACCCAGCCCGAGGATGCCGACTATGACGAGTTGCTCGAGACAATCCGCTCCATCGACCCCGATGCACGCGCCAAGAGACCGGAATTCACATTCGCAGCGTCGAAGGGCAGGATATTTCACCGCTATGATGAATTGCCCGACGAAAAGGCACGTGCTGCCATGAAGCGTTACCAACAGGGCCTCCAGGAACTCAACCGCGCCGAAGCCGACCTTTCAGCAAAGCGGCGTGAGTACGGTGACTCACGTTCGTCACGGCTCGGCAACGAGATCCGTCAGGCCGAAATAAAGATTGAGAAAACACGGACAGAAATCAGCAGACTTCGCTCAGAAGTCCACAAGGCTCTCCGATAAACCGGTGCCCCCCACGCGCAAGAACACCTTTAGGGAAGAATATCCCCAACCCGCAATCAACAATAACAACCGCCAACCATGCTTTCATTTACCATTGCCCTCATCGTGCTGATCGGAGGATACTTCATCTACGGCACATTCGTTTCAAAAGTCTTCGGTCAGGATCCCTCCCGCCGGACCCCGGTTCATACCCACGCCGACGGTGTGGACTTCGTGGAACTGCCCACGTGGAAGATTTTCCTGATACAATTCCTGAACATAGCGGGATTGGGACCGATTTTCGGTGCCATAATGGGTGTGATGTTCGGACCGGCGGCTTTCCTTTGGATTGTGTTTGGCACGATATTCGCAGGAGCGGTGCATGACTACCTCTCGGGAATGCTTTCCCTTCGCAGCGACGGGGCATCTCTGCCGGAGATTGTCGGTGGACAGTTGGGAAACGGTATCAAGAATGTGCTGCGCGTGTTCTCACTCCTTCTGATGATTCTCGTCGGCGCGGTGTTTGTCTACAATCCGGCCGACCTGCTGGCGATGCTCACACCCGACCATCTTGACCGGATGTTCTGGATTGTGGTTATTTTCGCATACTATATGCTCGCCACGCTGCTCCCTATCGACAAACTCATAGGCAAGCTCTACCCTATTTTCGGATTGGCATTACTCTTCATGGCGGTGGGAATAATGACGATGCTCTATGCCAATGCCAACTTCATTCCTGAAGTATGGCATGGTCTCGACAACCAACGTCTGGATGCTGATTCCGCCCCGATTTTCCCGATGATGTTTGTCTCGATTGCCTGCGGAGCTATTTCCGGATTCCACGCCACCCAGTCGCCGATGATGGCGCGCTGCCTGAAAAATGAGAAACATGCGCGTCCAGTCTTCTATGGGGCGATGGTTACCGAAGGAATCGTGGCTCTGATATGGGCTGCGGCAGCAGTGGCATTCACCGGTGGTTACGCGGAATTGCAGCAGACACTCGGCTCCAGCAGTCCGGCCGTGCTTGTGAATGACATCTCAAAGACCTGGCTCGGCGCAGCGGGAGGAGTCCTCGCAATCTTAGGAGTGATAGCGGCTCCGATCACATCGGGTGACACGGCGTTACGCTCAGCACGCCTTATCGCCGCCGACTTCATGAACATCAAGCAGAAGAAGATTGCCAAACGCCTTGCGGTTTCAGTTCCGATATTCATTCTCTGCTTTGTGATAATGCTGATTCCCTATGAGGCACTGTGGCGTTACTTCGCATGGTGCAACCAGGTGCTTTCGGTATTCACGCTTTGGGCAATCACCGTGTATCTCGCCCGAACCGGGAAGGCATACGTCATCACAATGCTGCCGGCAATGTTCATGACAGCCGTGACCGTGACATATATCTTCTTCGCGCCCGAGGGCTTCAACGCACTGACCCAGCCACTTCTCGGCATGACAATAAGCTACGAGTTCGCCGTCGGCATCGGTCTGACCGTCACCCTCCTGTTCGCCGCGATGTTCATGCGCTTCCGCCGCTCCCTCCCCGCAACCGCAATAATCCGCGACTGATAGCAGAATCATGAACACAGAATTGATAACCAATTACTCTGCCCGGACCGACCGGTATAATTTTCATTCTCATTCGGAGTTTTGCGACGGCAAGGCTCCTGTTGCCTCTATTGCCAAGGCTGCTTTTGACAACGGTTTCGAAGTCTGGGGTGTCACCCCACATTCCCCGATCTGCATAGAATCTCCATGCAATATGCTCAAGGTCGACGTACCTCGTTACCTGGAGACTATGGATAAGTTGAAAATGGAATATGAGGGCCGGATGACATTGTTGACCGGCATGGAAATCGACCATCTCAGCCGCGACTTCGGACCACATACGGACTATTTCCGGAAAATGCCGCTCGACTACCGTATTGGCTCGGTACACTTCGTGCCCAATCAGGATGGTGTGCCTCTCGACTGCGACGGAAGTTTTAAACGCTTTTCAATGTACCTGCACCGGGGTTTTGCCGATGACTTGCGTTATGTTGTTGAGAAATATTTCGAGCAGGTGCTGACCATGCTTGAACTGGGAGGATTTGAGATATTGGGACACTTTGACAAGATAATCGGCAACGCCGCAGAAGCCGATCCGACCCTCGAAGACCAAGGATGGTACCGAGCGCTGGTAAGAGATGTCGTGTCGCTGGCACAAAGCACCGGAGTTGTAGTTGAAATCAACACAAAAGCCATTGAGAAGAAGGGACGGTTCTTCCCGGCCGAACGTTGGTGGCATATGCTAAAAGAAGCCAACGTACCCATTGTGGTCAACTCCGACTGCCACCACCCGGACCTGACTGACCTCGGCCGTGCCGAAGCTCTGACCAAACTCAAGAAATTGTGTGAGGAATTAAATTGCTGTTCAAATTAAAGTTTGCTCATAAGTTTGATTGCGGGACGGCCAAGATAGGATGCCAGAGCCCCGAGTTTATTCTTTAACCTGACGTTGGGATTGGTAAGTTCGTTGAGGCGTTGCTTACGTATTATACGCCAGCAACGTTCTTTCTGCTCAGGCAGGTCTATACCATTTTTCTCCATCATGAGCAGAATATTGTAATGTGCGCTGAAACGGCGGTCTTCAGCTGCACGCAGCAATTCAGGCCCTTTCAAAGACATTGCCACGACGATACGGTCGGTGACATCGAGTACATCAAGCCGTGCCGGTGACCAGCGGTTAATGAAACTTCCGGGATTGTCACGATAACAATACACCGGACGGTCAATCACGCAGACCTTGTCTACCCTGAGAAATGCCTGATAAAAAAGGTCAAGATCCTCATAACGGCAGTTACGGAAACGGAGTTTATCCGCGCCATGTCCGAAGACCGAAGAGTTAAACAGCACACCCCAGGGATTGTTGAGTATCTTCTTCTGATAAAGCCCAATCTCTACAGCCTTCTCCGCAGAGAGTACCAGACCGGGAACTTTTTTAGGCAGCGGTTTATCCGGCAACTCCCGACAATATCCGCCAACCACGATGCTGACATCATATTTCGCGGCACTTTCCAGAAGCACCTCAAGAGAATCAGACGGCATGATATCGTCAGCGTCCATGAAAGCGATCCACTTGCCACGGGCAATATCTATTCCGGCATTTCGGGCGGCTGACACTCCACTGTTGGCCTGATTTATCAAGTGGAACCGGTTGTCGGTTTCGCAAAACCGGCGGCAAATTTCTTCCGAGTTGTCGGTCGAACCATCGTTGACAAGAATAGCCTCAAACAGGTCATGACTCTGGCTTCGGAGAGACTCCAGGGCCTCCCCCAGAAAATCACCCGCGTTCCACACCGGAACCACCACCGTAATCAAATCCTCTCTGCTCATAATAGATAATAGAAGGCCGTCTACATAATAAATGAAAACCACACTTCTATTACCATAACGCCAAATAATTTCATGCCGTATATGAACTGCGATATTCAATTCCTGATTATTTCAAGATGCCGGAGGAGATGGTGCCGGTGCTTCCGGGTCCGTTGTCCTGACGTATTTTCTTGCCGTAGGGGATTGAATAAGACATTTGGATAAGGAGCGAATGACCGTAATCCCGGCTGTAAGTGTCTGACACACGTGAGTAATTGTCATAATAGCTTTCCGTGTGACGGCTCCTTGTCGTTGTTCCGTTGAAGATATTGCTGCCCGTCACCGAGATATTGAACCCTTTGGCCGACCAACCGGCAGACAGCTCGTACCATCCGGGGGAATTGTCCACCTGATTCACCATCCACATCCTCCGCGACGGCGAACCGTAATAGGCCGAGAAGTAAAAGTTACCGAGATAGTAACTTGCCTGGATATTGGCTTGAAACCAATTACCGCTGAATGACCTGTCGCCTCCGATCCACAAATGATTGCCTTGTACGGCCCCCCACAGATTCAATGAGCCATCAAAAAGATTCAGGGAAGCCGAAGCTCCATAGTTTAATTTCGCATCATATCCGTCGCGTGTCAATGATCTGAGCATCATCTCGCGCCCGTCAATCTCCGCCGGTGTATAGATGTTGACAACAGGACGTGTCAGGTGAGTGTAACGGCCGAAAAAGCTCACAAACAGATTTTGCCGCGCTGACCATTGATAGTTCGCATCGACTGAATTATGCAGAAATGTCTTCATGGAGGGATTACCGGTTATGGCGTCGAGCAGATTGAGCCGCACGATGTTGGGGCTGCGCTGAGCAACGCCCACGGTCCAATTAGACATTTCGGCTGACATCTCCAACTTATTGCGTTGATTGAAATTGTAACCCAGCTGTATGAAATAAACAGGTCGCAAGTCATCATATTTTATATCATCATAGACATTGTGAGTATAATACAACCTGACATCAGGCATAAACCAGAATCCTCCGAACTGAAGATAACATGACGCCGCGATACCTGCAGAACCATACCATGAATGAACTCTCGCAACATCAGAACCGTCGTAGTTGATACGCGTGTCGCGGAATTCTCCGGTAAGACCGATATTCAGCGAATGTTGTCCCCACTTTTTCTGGCCGAATGCCGACAACGAACTTGACCACGCATCCTCACGTGCGAAATTGAGTATTCCGTCATCATCTAAACTATACAAATAGTCGTTTGAATGATGGGCATACCGCAGATTGGGAGTGATGCTCAGCGACATCGAACGGGGCAATGTAATCTGATACGACCCTCTCCAGTTGGCGGAATTTGAACGTTCTCCCGATACCGACCGTGACACCCCATCCTTATATATCTGTGGCGTATATGAATTCTCCTCACTCTGACGTGAATGTCCGCCGCTCCCTTGATAACCCACAGTATTTGATATCAACAGATTTTCGGTGGAGTAGACAGCCCGGAGCGTGGCATATTCTGAATTGGACGATGCCCGTGATTCATCTGTCTTCGCGCTCCATGTCAGGTCTTCCGAGCTGAACTTGTAGTTGGATGTTGTCTCTGACCGCGAGTGGTTGTTTTGCGTCCAATTGTAACCTGCCGCCACATCATAGGTCATCTTGCCATAAGTGAATTTGGAGTTCATGCCATAATTACCCATGCCTGTGCTGAACCGCTGGTCGGCCATGACTTTCGTATAGCCGCCATACTCATACTTGACCATTATGAAATTGACTACATGCCGGGCACCTTCGAAGCGTGGATCCTGCGGATTGTCATACACCTCCACCCTCTTGACATCCTGCGGACGTATGCCCGAGATTTCATTGGCATCAGCAGGGAGATAGTCGATGAAAGTCGCGATTCCGTCACCAGCCATCGTGGAAATTTCTCCATTCATCGGATTGACACGGACCGTCGGGATTGCCATGGCCCGCAGAAGGTCAGCGCCACCGTGGGCTGAATTTTTCTGACGTTTGCCGGGAACAAACACCGTCTTGTCCTGTTCAATCCTCGCAACATCAGTCTTGACTGTCACTCCCTTGAGCGCAACGGGTAACTGTCTCATGATTATGTTTCCCACATGGAAACCCTTGGTCCCGGTCAGTTTGGTGTGATAGCCGACGCTGCTTATTTTAAGGATCACGCCTTTGCTGTCGCACGGTATGGAAAAGCGGCCGTCATTGTCGGTAAACGCATATGTCAGCACAGTCGAATCCTTAGGAGACAGTACCATAACGGTGGCATAGGGAACACCTGCCGCATCTTCACCGACGGCACGTCCGGTATAACGGAACAGACCATGTTGCAACGCCTCGACATAAATTCCCTTGCGGCTTCCCGTCACAATGGCAGGAACAGAGCCGGTCACAGTCCTGACCGCTTCAAGAGGATTGTCAGTATCGACCGCTGCCGTGACACGATACGAGTCGAGTTCATCGTATATGAAACTCAGCCGGATATCCGGATGTTCACGCGAAATCCGTACCAACGCATCGGCAAGCGGAGTATTATGGAACGTATATTTGTATTTGTGGGCGGCAGCACTGAGACATACCGCGATACCCAAAATGGAAGCAAGAATTCTTCTCATGATTCAGTTTTTTACGAGTCCTTCTTTAAGATTAAGATGATTTATCAACGTGCGATGTCCTCTCCCGAAGCGGTTACTTCACATATACCGTATCATTTCTCACCGAGAGCGAAATCTGCTCGAAACCGTCAAGGCTTTCCAGAGTCTCGCTGACGGGTCTGGTCCGGTCCCAGACGAAGAACAGGCGAAGACCGCGCGGATTGTCGGAAAGCCAGCGCACTTCCATTCCGCTACCGGAAGTGATGGAGTCTAGTATATTCTCCAGAGATTCATTCGTGAACTCCACCGGTTCCAGTGCCGACATTTCCGATTCCGTCTGCCTGACCACGACAGTCCCGGTTGCATTCGCCGATGAATCTGTCGCTGTTCCGGCTGTGTTGACAATCTCTGTGGCGGTCCGCTCTCTCTTTCCGTTTACTGCCATCGATACGACAACTCCGGTCGCTATTGCCACAAGCGACGATGCGACCACAACAGTTATAACAGCTGCGCGACGCTGACGCAGAAATACACGCCATGCCGGTTCCCTTTGCTTTTGCTCGAAGCTGCGCCACTCCTTTTCTACATTCTCTACGCCATCGGGCAGTCCGGAGGCAAAATGGCCGCCAGCCATAGCTGACAGTGATTCATAAAGAGCGCGGGTCTCAGGATCTGCCAATATCGCATCTATCTCTTTGTCGGTATATTTACCGGGATTCTCAATGAGATCCAGTATCTTGTCAAAGTTGTCCATATCTGTCAGTATTTATTGTCGGTGATTATATTTCTGAATATCTCTGTGGCACGTCGCAGATGTTTATAGACGGCAGCCTCGCTGATTCCGAGCCTGCATGATATCTCCGCATATTTGAGTCCTTCGGCGAATCGTAACCTCACCACCTCAGACATCCGGGGAGTGAATTTTTCTCCGGCCTGCGACATTATTTCCGCGTAATCAGGTTGCCGGGCATCACAATCCTCCACCGATTCCATCTCAAGTGTATATAAGCCGGCTATGCGTTGACGTCTGTCCATATTCCGCAGGCTGTTCAATGATCTGTTACGAGTGGCCCGAAGCAAGTATGCGGTGTCAACCGTCGAAGCCTCTATTGATTCGAGAAGCGACGCGAAAACATCGTGTACTATGTCGCGTGCAATATCCGCATCGCGGACAGTTGCGGCAGCCACACGTAGCATCGCGTTGTAGTTTGCCTTGAATAGTCTCTCGACAATAATTCTATTTTCTGAATTGTTTGCCATACAACAAATATACACCTCCGCACCCTTTTTCCCAACCCCTGATTAAAAAAATTTCCCGCATTCCGAAGTCGTATACTTCGGAATGCGGGAAATTTTAATATCAGAGACAGGGTTCAGCCTGTAGGTTTGTCAGTCGTCGGTGTCCTGGGGTTCGCGGGGGAGGGTCAGGTGGAGAAGTAACCAGCCGAGGATACCGGCCAGAAGCGAAGCCACGAGGATACCGAGCTTGGCATCGTTGAGGAGCAGCGACATCGCGGCATCGCCCGTGCCAAATGACAGGTTAGCGATAAACAACGACACCGTGAATCCTATGCCACCAAGCACTGATACAGAAGCCAACCGCGCCCAGTTACCACCCTCAGGCATGGGTGCGAGCCGCATCTTGATGGTCAGCCACGAGAATGCGAATATGCCAAGGAACTTTCCAAGGACGAGGGCCATGATGATTGCCGGAGCGATACCGTGGAAGAGCTGCGAGAACTCCATGTCGCCGAAGAAGATTCCGGCATTGGCAAATGCGAACAGCGGCACGATGATGTAGTTGACAAGGGGGTGGAGCGTGTCTTCCATATCCTGAAGCGGCGAGATGACCTTGTCGGAGGCCGACTCAATCTCTTTCAGCCAGTTCATCTGGTCTTTGTCGAGAATGGTGCGCGAGTTGAGCGCCTCATCGTCATCGTGCGAGAAGTAACCGATATTCTTTCGGATGGTCTTGATGTAATTCTTGGGCGCGAACACCGGTTTGGCCGGAATGGTGAAGGCCACAATCACTCCTGCTATAGTGGGATGTATGCCCGCGTTGAGGAAGAAGAACCATACGAATGTTCCGAAGAAAGCGTAGAACATCTTCGACTGTATACCAAGATAACCGCCAGCCACGAGCACGATGATACATCCTGCGGCCCACAGCAGTAGGTTGAAATCTATCGATGAACTGTAGAATATGGCAATCACAAGGATACCGCCTATGTCATCGACCACGGCAAGAGTGGTAAGGAAAATCTTCAGGCCGACCGGCACACGCTTGCCAAGCATGGCCAGCACACCGAGAGAGAAGGCAATGTCGGTAGCCATCGGTATGGCCCAGCCATCGGCATAGTCTGTTCCTCCTGCCATCATGAAATAAAGCAGCACTGGAACGGCCATACCTCCGACAGCAGCTATGATCGGGAGCAATGCGTTGCGGAACGAGGAAAGTTCCCCGACAAGAACCTCGCGCTTTATCTCCAGACCTACCGAGAAAAAGAAGAGAGCCATGAGAGCATCGTTGATAAAGGCCATGATGCTCATAGGGTGCCCATGGTGGCTGAACAGATTGAAAGACCCGACCTGCAGAGCCAGTTCATGCGTCCAGAGAGAGTTGTAGAACTCCGTCAGGAACGGTACATTGACGACAATCAGCGCAAGCGCGGTGGCGAAAATCAGCACGTTGCCACCGTTGGCGTAGTTGCGCAGTGTCTTTTTTGCTGTATAGAATACTGACATGCTGAGGGTGCGGTTTTACGCGGGATTTGGGTTGTAACGGTTGTCGAGCAACGAGAAGAGCTGTTCGGAAGCAATCTTTGTCTTTACCTTGTCAATCCGGTCGGTCACAGTGCCGTCAGCATCGGTGACGAAAGTCGTGCGGACTATGCCCATGTAGGCGCGGCCGGCCATGACCTTGGGCTGCCATACTCCGGCTGTCTTGCACAGCACGAGGTCTGTGTCGGCCACGAGCGGGAAGGGAAGACAGTTCTTCTCGGTAAACTTGCGGTGGCTGGCGGCAGAGTCCTTGCTCACGCCAATCACCTGATAGCCCATGTCGAGAAATGTCTGATAGTTGTCGCGGAAACTCTGTGCTTCGAGCGTGCAACCCGAAGTGTTGTCTTTCGGATAGAAATAGATTATGAAACGCTTGCCGGGGTAGTCAGAAAGACGCACCTCGTGGCCTTCTGCGTCGAGACCAAGCAAATCGGGGAACTTCTCCCCTATCTCCATCAATTTTATACCTGTATCCATATTCATAGTTTAAGTGGTTAATATGAGTAGATTTTACCTGTTGTGTGATTCTTTAGTTTCTGTTGCCGGATATATATATCTGACCGGCATACAGAATGCGAGAGGAGGGATACCCCTCCTCTCTTTATACGTCCGGACAGGGCGGTTGGTTCGCCGCATGGTCCGTTTCCGGCCGAACAGACCGGGGTGTGATGTCAATCAAGTTTGAGGACAGCGAGGAATGCCTTCTGCGGCACCTCGACCGAGCCGATCTGCTTCATGCGTTTCTTGCCGGCCTTCTGCTTCTCAAGCAGCTTGCGTTTACGCGATATGTCACCGCCGTAACATTTGGCTGTCACATCCTTGCGGACCGCCTTGATGGTCTCGCGGGCGATAATCTTCGCACCGATGGCCGCCTGGATGGCTATATCGAACTGCTGGCGCGGAATCAGCTCCTTCAGCTTCTCGCACATTCGGCGTCCGAACTTCACTGAGTTGGCCTCGTGTGTCAGTGTCGAGAGGGCATCGACACTCTCTCCGTTGAGCAGGATGTCGAGTTTGACGAGCTTTGACTCGCGGAAATCATGGATATGATAGTCGAAGCTGGCGTAACCTTTCGAGATACTTTTCAGCTTGTCGTAGAAGTCTATCACAATCTCGCCGAGGGGCATATCGAAAGTCAGCTCCATACGGTTGCCCGATATGTACTCCTGCTTGATAAGCTCGCCACGCTTGCCGAGACAGAGAGTCATGATCGGCCCGATGTAGTCAGCCTGAGTGATTATTGTAGCCCGAATATAGGGTTCCTCGATAAAGTCAATGGCCGACGGCTCCGGAAGTCCCGAAGGGTTGTGGACCTCAGTCTTGTTGCCTTTTTTATCAGTAACGAGATATGAAACGTTGGGCACCGTTGTGATAACATCCATGTCGAACTCGCGGCCAAGACGCTCCTGCACAATCTCCATGTGGAGCAGGCCGAGGAAACCGCAGCGGAAACCGAAGCCGAGAGCGGCTGACGACTCCGGCTGGAATGTCAGCGACGCATCGTTGAGCTGAAGTTTTTCGAGAGATGCACGGAGGTTCTCGAAATCCTCGGTCTCGATTGGATAGACACCGGCAAAGACCATCGGCTTGACCTCCTGGAAGCCCTCGATGGCATTCTCGCAGGGGCGGTTCACGTGGGTTATGGTATCGCCGACGCGCACCTCCTTCGAGGTCTTGATACCGGAAATGATGTAGCCCACATTTCCGGCCGAAAGTTCCTTACGCGGCGACATCTCCAGTTTGAGCACACCGACCTCGTCGGCATGGTATTCCTTGCCGGTCGAGACAAACTTCACGAAGTCATCTTTCTTGATTGTGCCGTTGACAATCTTGTAGTATGCTATGATTCCACGGAAAGGGTTGAACACCGAGTCGAAGATAAGAGCCTGGAGCGGAGCGTCGGGGTCTCCCTTGGGAGCGGGAACGCGTTCCACGATAGCGCGGAGCACATCATCGACACCCATACCGGTCTTGCCAGATGCACGGATTACTTCCGAGGGGTCGCAGCCGAGCAGGTCCACAATCTGGTCCTCGACCTCCTCGGGTTTGGCGCTGTCGAGGTCACACTTGTTGATAACCGGAATAATCTCCAGGTCATTGTCAATGGCCATGTAAAGATTCGAGATGGTCTGCGCCTGGATACCCTGCGATGCGTCCACAATAAGGAGTGCGCCCTCGCAGGCGGCGATTGAACGCGACACCTCATAAGAGAAGTCCACGTGTCCCGGGGTATCAATCAGGTTGAGGGTATATTTCTCGCCGTCGAGTTCGTAGTCCATCTGTATGGCGTGGCTCTTGATCGTGATGCCACGCTCACGCTCAAGGTCCATGTCGTCGAGCACCTGCGCCTCCATGTCCTTGCCGACTACCGTACCGGTACGTTCCAGAAGTCTGTCGGCCAATGTAGACTTACCATGGTCGATATGCGCTATGATGCAGAAATTTCGGATATTTTTCATCAAACAAATATTTGTCGTCAATCAGACTGCAAATTTACAAAAAAATCCGCACATCACCACACCCTTACTTGATAAAGGCACAAGAAAGACATCTGACAGGCAAGAAGTGAAAAAAGACTGTGCAGCCGGTTAAGGGGCTGCACAGTCATGTTATTTCATATTGGATGTCGGGGACGGATTATTTGCCGCAGTCCATGGGACAGCGGGGCTTGATCTGCTTGAAGAAGTCGTTGCCCTTGTTGTCTACGAGGATGAATGCGGGGAAGTTCTCGACCTCGATTTTCCAGATTGCCTCCATGCCGAGTTCGGGATACTCAAGAAGCTCTACGTTCTTGATTGAGTTCTTGGCAAGGATAGCCGCCGGACCACCGATTGAGCCGAGGTAGAAGCCGCCATGCTTGTGGCACGCGTCTGTGACCTGCTGCGAGCGGTTACCCTTGGCAATCATCACCATCGAACCGCCTGCTGCCTGGAACTGGTCTACATAAGAGTCCATACGTCCCGCTGTTGTCGGGCCGAACGAACCTGAGGGCATGCCGTCCGGTTTCTTGGCCGGGCCCGCATAGTAGATGGGGTGATCCTTGAGATACTGGGGCATCTCCTCTCCGGCATCGAGACGTTCCTTGATCTTGGCGTGTGCGATGTCGCGGCCCACGATGATGGTACCGTTGAGCGAGAGACGTGTGGAGACAGGATACTTGTCGAGCTGTTCGAGAATCTCCTTCATCGGACGGTTGAGGTCAATCTTCACAACCTCACCCTCGCCGGCATTGCGGAGCTCTACGGGGATAAGCTCACCGGGGAACTCATCGAGCTTCTCGATCCAGAGACCGTCGCGGTTGATCTTGGCCTTCACGTTACGGTCGGCAGAACAGCTCACACCCATTCCTACGGGGCAGGAAGCACCGTGGCGGGGCATACGGATCACGCGGATGTCGTGAGCGAAATACTTGCCGCCGAACTGAGCGCCGAGTCCGAGGCACTGGGCAGCCTCAAGAAGTTCCTTCTCAAGCTCCACGTCGCGGAACGCGTGGCCATACTCATTACCCTCGGTGGGAAGATTGTCATAATATTTTACAGAAGCCTTCTTCACTGCGGCGAGGTTAGCCTCGGCAGAAGTACCGCCGATCACGAAAGCGATGTGATAGGGAGGACATGCGGCTGTACCCAGAGTCTTCATCTTCTCGATGAGGAAGGGAACGAGAGTCTTCTTGTTGAGGATTGCCTTTGTCTCCTGATAGAGATA
>OFGL01000775.1_pt1 | contig 23546 bp, 14 predicted proteins | sample 1521801 | NCBI WGS metagenome assembly OFGL01 (sample SAMEA3504085, study PRJEB24116) | mouse gut metagenome | biome: mouse gut; feature: mouse-associated habitat; material: faeces | place: Denmark | collected 2011 | reverse complement strand
GGTTGGGTCAGAGGCGGCGGCGAAGGGCGCGGAAGAGGAAGCCGAGGTGGTTCAGGAGTGTGCGCGCTGAGCCGTAGTGGGTGCTCATGATGCGGTAGCGCTCGCGGAGTGACTTCAGCTTGTTCTTGTCGGTCAGACCGTCCGAGAGATAGTCAATCGCTATGATGCCGAGGTTGGTGCACCGCTCCGGATTGGAGTTCCGTATGCACTTCACTGTCCAGTCGTAGTCGGCCGAGAAGCGGTATTGCAGGTCATAGTGCGGTGCAAGCTCCTTGCGTACCATGAATGCCTGGTGACACACGAGCATCCCCTGTGCGAACGACTCGAATGTCAGCGACTGCGGAGCCGTGAGATGACGCGGACCTATTATGTGCCGCGCCGAATCCACTATCACCGTGTCGCCGAAGATTATGTCGTCCCCCTTGCGGGCACGCTCGGCATAGGCGGCAAGTGTCTTGTCGGAGTGGAATGTGTCGCCGGCGTTGAGAAACAGCAGGTAGCGTCCCCGAGCCATGTCCAGACCTTTGTTCATGGCATCGTAAAGACCCTTGTCGCGTTCGCTGAGAATCCGCAGGTCCGGATACTTGCGGGCCTCGGTGAGAGTGCCGTCGGTCGAGGCACCGTCGATTATGATGTGCTCGTAGTTGCGGTAGGTCTGCCGGTAGACTGATTCAAGCGTCGGAAGAATGCACTTCTCGGCGTTGAAAGTAATGGTGATTATTGAGATCAGAGGTGCTGTTTCCATGTCGTTAACCTTATTTTTCTACAAAATTAAAAAAAAGTCGAAATAAAATTGCTTTATTAGTTGGAAGAATCAATAAATAGCCTTAATTTTGCAGGAAATATTTTATGTAAATAACTTAAATCACAAAAATCATGGCTTACGTAATTACCGACAGATGTATCGCATGTGGCACATGCCAGTCAGTTTGCCCCGTTGAGGCTATCAGCGAGGGTGATATCTATCACATCGATCCCGATACCTGCATCAGCTGTGGCAGCTGCGCATCAGTTTGCCCCAACGATGCTATCGAGGAGGGCTAAGCATTTGTGCACTTCGAAAAATATCGGCTGTCTTCCAAGGGGGACAGCCATATTTTTTTAATGTGGGATATGCCAAACGGGCATGTTTTTTTGTTAAATAGTTATGGACAGAATAAAAGTAAAGATAATCAACAAGAGTCATCATCCGCTGCCGGCTTACGGCACGTTCGAGGCTGCCGGCATGGATGTGAGGGCGTTTCTTCCGGAAGGCCCGGTCACACTTCGCCCGTTGCAGAGGGCGCTGATTCCGACAGGACTCTATATGCAGCTTCCCTCAGGTTATGAATGCCAGATACGTCCGCGCAGCGGCCTCGCACTCAATCATGGCATATCAATCGCCAACTCGCCCGGAACGGTCGATGCCGACTATCGCGGAGAGGTAGGCATTATCCTGATCAATCTCGGTGAGAACGACTTCACCGTCAATGACGGTGACCGCATCTGCCAGATGGTCATCAAACAGTATTCCCACGTAACATGGGAACCTGTCGCCGAACTTGACCGCACGCGCCGAGAGGATGGCGCTTTCGGCCATACCGGCACCAAATAATGAATTGTAAACAGGGATAAGGCCCCGGTGCCTTATCCCGCAAGAGACCGCTTTAAAGAGATTTGAAAAGAGAACGATATTTCGGGACAAGAGTGGCAGCTCTCGGCGTGATATTCGCGTTGGGGGCGGCTTTGCTCGCATGTGCGGCGAAACCTGCCGTTACGACAGATGCCTCGCGCAAGAAGGCCAGATACTATTACAATGCCGGAATCGTGGAGCAGGCGCAGGGACATGAGGACCGCGCCTACGAGTATTTCAAGAAGGCATACGGTGCCGACCCCGGCTATGTCGAGGCAGCCTCGGCCTACGGCACGCGCCGTCTCTCCATCGGTATCGACACGCTCCAGAGCGATGCGGAGATTACCCGTTCGCTCGGCATGATGCGCAGCTATATCGACAAATACCCCGAAGATCTCTATGAATCGCAATATTACGGTTTCGCGGCCGGTCAGCTCGACTATCCCGAAGAGGCAATCGAGATACTGGAACGTGCCTACACGTACCATCCTGAGACAACCGGCATACTGATACAGCTCTCCGATGTCTACGCCCGCCAGGGAGAGATGGACAAAGCTGTCGAGTCGATCGACCGTTATGAGAAGCAGGAGGGTCTCCAGCCGCAGGTCACCACCCGCAAGCTCTCCTACCTTCTTGCCGACCTCGATACGCTCGGGGCCATACGCGAGGTGACCCGTCTTGTTGACAGCGACCCGACATCAGCACCCTACCGCATCCTCAAGGGAAACGTGTTCGACATAATAGAGATGCCCGACTCGGCACTCATCTACTATCAGGAGGCCGAGATGATCGATCCCGAATCAGGTCCCGCCAAACTCGCACTCGCCGGCTATTATCATCAGCATGGCGACTCGGTGGCCTATGACAACAAGATGTACGAGGTTCTTCTCACCGAAGACCTTGACCTCGAACAGAAGGTAGACCTCACCGCCCAGTATCTCCAGACCCTCATGACCGACAAACATGAGACCAAACGCGGTGACTATCTCTTCTCTGTACTCCACAACCAATATCCCCATGAGCCGCGCGTGCTCGACCTCGCGGCGCGTTACAGTGCCGCCAAGCAGGATTTCAAGGATGCCGAGGAGCAGATTTCATATGCGCTCGACCTTGACCCGTCGAACAGCGTCTACTGGGGGCAGCTCATGACCTATCAGGCAGCAGGGGGGCACCCCGAGGCGAGCCTGGATACCTACAGCCGTGCCAAGGAGCATATCACGCCCGACCGCAATCTGAGGCTTTATTATGCCTCGGTCGCGCAGATGGCCAAGCGTTATGATGTCGCCGCCGAGACGTTCCGCGCGATGATCGACTCTATACAGCCCGGTCTGGAAATTGACAGCGTGCTCACTCTTCGCGACGTGCGTCCGGACATATCGATGGCTGACCTCGACATGCTCAGCAGCCTGATTACATCTCTCGGCGACGTCTATAACTCGGCCGGTGAACATGAGCGGTCATACCGCATGTATGAGAACGCGATAACATTCGACTCGTCCAACTCGATGGCATGCAACAACTACGCATACTTCCTCAGCATCAACGGCGGAGATCTCGAAAAGGCCCTTGGACTGAGTGAGAAAGCCATCTCCGGTGCGGATGCCGATAATCCGACGTACCTTGACACCTACGCCTGGATAAACTACCTGATGGGCAATTATGAGAAGGCCGAGGAGGTGCAGCGCAAGGCCATGGAGCAGGGGGAGAACGGCGGATACCTCTCCGCCGAACTCTACGACCATCTCGGCGACATACTCGTCAAGACCGGCAAGAAAGAAGAGGCGCTCGAAGCGTGGCGCAAGGCCGTGAAAATGCAGGAGGAGGCAGAAGAGACCGGAGAGGAATCATATGCAGCCACCATCGCCAAAATCAAGAAAGGGGAGAAGGGGGAGTTCTGAACAGAACATAAGTAAGCAATTCTTTAGCACACATCATAGAACATGCATTTCTTTCGTACATTTATCATAGCGGCTGTGGTCTGCGCGATGTCGGCTATTTCTGCCGTGGCGCAGGACTTCACCCCGGTCATCAACGACATAATAGCAAGTTACACGCCATGGTCGTCGGCTGAGTTCAGCGGCAAAGTGAAAACAGATAAATTGCCCATTTCCCCGACGGTCAAGATGTATATGGTCCGCGACTCACTGTTGCAGATCTCGGTACGCGCCCCGCTCATCGGCGAGGTCGGCCGCCTCAGCCTCACCCGCGACGAGCTCCTTGTCGTCAACAAGCTCAAGAAAGTCTACTGCCAGGAGCAGCCGGGGGAACTTTTCGAGATGTATCCCTCGTTGCTTTCCGACATACAGAGTCTCTTCTTGGGTCGCGTGGTTGTGCTCGGCCAAGGAGAGCTTTCGGAAATCAATATGGACATAGTTTCGATTGACGATGACGGTCAGGGCAGCTGGATACTTGTCCCTCAGACAGATCCGGGTGCCGTGCCCTTCAACTACGGTTATCTCGTAGGAGCCAACTCCCGTACCCGCGCCCTTGTCGGCACCATCCCCGGAAAAGGCTCCCTTGAAATACGTTACGACTACCAGAACCGCGGGGAACAGATGGACATCACAGTCGACCGTGGCAACGGCCGTCAGTTCGGGGCGCAACTCGACTTCACTTCCGTGAAATGGGGCGGTTCGGAGATTGCTCCGATCAAGCTCGGCACGTACCGCCAGGTGAGTCTGAAAGAATTTATCAACAGTGTGAAATGATTCTGTTTCAGGCGGTAATGAACTTTATCAACAAGCAGCTTCTTTAGAATGTCAATAAGAAAAGATATATTGCCCGCAGTGGTGCTCTCCCTTATAGCTGTCGGTTCGGCCGCAGTTCCGTTGGCCGAGGCATCGGCAGCACCCAAAAAGACAGGTACCACCCAGACCACCAAGAAGAAATCAACTTCGAAGAGCTCCGGGAAAGCTTCTTCGAAGAATAGCGGTACATCCGCCAATACTAAAAAGAAATCCTCAGGCAGCAAAAAGAAACAGGCCCGGAAGGAGACCTCGGCTGATGTGAAGCGTCAGCAGGAGGCCACCCAGAAGGAAATCCGGCAGACACAGCAGCAATTGCGCGAGAATGACGCTGCCGTCAAGAAGAATCTCAGTGAACTCGGCAAGCTCGAAGGCGACATCACCGAGAGCAAGAAGAAGGTAGCCGAGGCCGGAAGCAAGGTGACAGCCCTCCAGAAGCAGATAGGTTCTCTCGAAACTCAGATCTCGGCCGAGGAAAAGAGCCTTGCCAAGATGCGTTCTGAGTACCTAAAGGCTGTCAAGAAGATGCAGACCAAGAAGAAAGAGAAATCGACATTGGCTTTCATCTTCTCATCAAAAAGCTTCAACGAGGCCATGCGCCGTATGCGCTACCTGCGTCAGTTCTCGGCATGGCGTGAGAACCAGTCGAAAGAGATTACGGCTCGTGTCGCACAGCTGCGTCGTCAGACCGAACGCCTCACACAGACAAAGGCCATGCACGACCGTGCCCTCGCCACCCAGGTCAAGGCTCAGAACGAACTCCAGACACAATATAACCGTCAGGATGCAATCGTCGTCGAGCTGAAGAAGAATGGCCAGGCACTCCAGTCGCACCTTGCCAAAAAACAGGCCGAGGTCAATGTGCTCAAGAGCCGCGTGGCCTCGCTTATAGCCGAGGAGCAGCGCAAGGCCGAGGCCGAACGCCAGGCGCGCGAGCGTGCCGAGGCCGAGCGTCAGGCGCGTGTGGAGGCCGAGCGTCAGGCACGCGAGCAGCAGGCCCGTGAGGAAGCCGAGCGCAAGGCCCGCGAGGAACTCACTGCGCAGAACGAGCAGAAGGAGACTCCCGCCAAGGAAACTCCCAAGAAGAAGGAGACACCCAAGAAGAAGGAGACACCCAAGAAAGAGACCAAGAAGGAAACCAAGGAAGAAACTAAGAAGGTTGAGCAGAAAAAGCAGCCCAAGAAGAAAGAGACCGGCAAATCAAACCAGTCGAAGGAGAACGAGGTGACATATGCAGAGGCTCGCAAGCGTCGTCCGAAGTCACAGAAATCCTCCCCCTCGGCTACCGAAGGACAATCATCCAAACCATCTAAGGATGCGTCGAAAACTGCGGCTCCCGCAGCCGGTGGCAGCTTCGAGAAGATGAAAGGATCGTTGCCCCGTCCCGTGTCGGGCGCTTTCCGCGTTACAAGCCGCTTCGGCCGCCAGTCTCTGCCTGACCTCCCCAACGTAATGTATGATAACCCCGGTATCGATGCCGAGGTGGCGGCCGGTGCCGCAGCCCAGGCTGTCTACGGCGGCAAGGTCTCCGGAGTGTACATGATACCCGGTTATTCTACCGTGGTGATTGTTAACCATGGCAATTACTACACCGTCTATGGCAACATCTCGCAGGCGGCGGTCAAGGTGGGCGATGTCGTCAAGCAGGGACAGTCACTCGGCCGTCTCGCCAACGACGAGGATAACCCCTCGCACAGCACCATCCACTTCGAGGTGTGGAAGAACCGCGACAAGCTCGACCCGCTCGGCTGGATCCGATAATCCTATCCAAGAACGGAATAACCTGTAAGAATGGAAATAGTAAGATACAATCCGGCGATGGAGCGTGAGTGGAACGAGTTTGTCGGCCGCTCACGCAACGGCACTTTCCTTCTTGACCGTCGTTATATGGACTATCATGCCGACCGCTTCACCGACTGTTCGTGGCTTGCCATGAAGGGCAACCGCATCATGGCCATGCTCCCTGCCAACATCAGCGCCGACGGCGTGCTTCATTCTCACGGTGGACTTACCTACGGAGGCTGGATATTGCCTCCGGCGCATCTCGACGGCGCGGGGCTACTGGAGATATTCACCGGTGCGTGCGACGCGTGGCGTGCCGAGGGAATAACGGCTCTCGATTACAAGCCGGTTCCCTACATATACAGCAGCCGCCCTTCGCAGGAGGATGAATACGCCCTGTTCCGGCTCGGTGCGGAGCTGACAGAATGTAACCTGAGTGCGACGATAGACTTGTCGCAACCGGTCGTGTTCAACCAGCAGCAACGCCGCCATCTCAGTAAGGCCATGCGCTTGCCGGTCGATGTCCGCGAGATGACAGATATCGGGACTTTCATGACAATACTTGCCGACTGCCTGCGTGAGCGTCACGATACTTCGCCGGTACATAGCGAGGCGGAGATGACGCTCCTCGCATCGCGCTTCCCCGACAATATCCGTTTCTACGCCACATATCTTGACGGAGAGCCACATGCGGCGGTGTGTGTCTACGACACCGGGACTGTAGCCCATGCCCAATACATAGCCACCACGCCACGCGGCCGAGAGCTTAATCTGCTCACCCCGCTGTTTCACAAATTGATTACGGAAACCTGCAAGACGCGCCGTTACTTCGACTTCGGCATCAGCAACGAAGACCATGGCCGCTACCTCAACGCCGGCCTTCTCCGTCAGAAATATTCCTATGGTGCCACCGGCACCACCTACACGCGCTACCTCCTCAAACTCTGACCCCGAAGCAGTCAGTGCCCCTCTTTACTCGTGCAGGCGCGTGCGGAGTATGAGGAAGGAGCGGACGGCTGTGATTATGAAGACCGAGGCTGTAAGCCAGTAGGTCAGGGCATCCTGTGTAGCTATCGAGGCGCAGAAGCCACAGACCCCCAACAGGATTCCGACACATGTCTCGGTGGTGGCGCGGCGGTTCGGAAGGAAGCCGTATATCCTGTAATTCACGCTGATGTAGAGGAGCACGCAAGCCGCCTGCTCGACCACGGCGGCATATCCCAACCCCATCAGTCCATATATCTTGTAGAAAATAAGCGAAAGACCGAGATACAGCACATTGCATACAATCGCCTCCAGCCAGAAGAAGAGCTTCCGGTTGTCCTTGGCGAAGGTAATGTAGCCCAACGGGTAGGCTATGGCTTTGAGCAATATGCTTATGCCGAGCCATCGCATCAGTCCGGTTGTCGGCAGGAATTCCGCTGTCAGCAGCAGGCGGATTATTATCGGTGCTGTGGCGACAAGAAGGATTGACAGCGGGGTGGCTACAAGCGCCACGATCTCCATCTGGCGGTCTATCACGACGCGCATTTTAACGGTGTCGCCCGCAGCGGCCGAAAGTCGCGGGAAATAATCCAGAGCCATCGCCGTGAAAACAACTCCGGCATATTGCAGCGTGATGCTGTTGGCCGCGTTGAAGAGACCGACATCGGCGATGTCGCCGTTCATTCGTATGAAGATATTGATGATGTAGGAGCAGAGCGTGTTTATCAGTGAAGAGGAGAGGAGAATCATGCCTGTGAGCAGCATCCGTTTTACCAGCGGGGAGTGCATCCGGCGGTTGAAGGTCACGCGGCTTGGAGGCATGGCGCGTCGCAATCCATATGTATAGAACCCCCATGTGGTTGCTGTCAGGATAATCATGGCCGGAACAATGCCCCGGGTACCGAAGAAATAGTATAGCGGCACTCCTGCTACAAGGCCCGTCACCGCTCCGGCGAGCGAAGTGACAGAGAGCAGCTTCATCTTGTGGAGTCCCTGGAGTAGAGCCATCCTGCCGTTGCCGGCCACCATGAAAAATACAGCGACCGCCAGAGCCACGAACTGCCACGCGTAATCGTCCGAGCCGAAAGACCAGCGGCTGAACCACGGGGCCATCACCGCGCAGGCCAATGCGCCGAGCAGTGCGGTGAGACGGATAAGCAATTCCGCCACATGGCGCACATCGGCGAGACGGCCGGAGTCATCTTTGTTGGCGGCGACCTCCTTTACAAACGAGAGGTTAAGGCCGAGCGACGCGAATCGGGCTACCGTATTTGAGGCCGTGGTGAACATTGAAGCTGCTCCCATACCGTCGGGGCCGAGGAACATAGCCACGAACTTGCCCCTGACAAGGTTGATCAGTATCTGGAAAATCTGGACACCACCCAGAATGGATGACCCCTTCAATATGCTTTTATAACCGTTTTCGTTCTTTTCCTCTGCCATCACTGCAAAAATACAAAAAAAAACTCTGATAACCCCCTTTCCGCCCCAAAAATATCGCCATCCACCCGACAAATCCCGGAATTTATGCGGTGATTGTTTGTTGGCTTGTTTTTGATAGGAGTAAATGGGTGCAATTTCTATCACCCTGTGGGGTGCGGGTGAAGGTGGCGGTGGAAAAATCGGGAGCGGGAATTGAGGATTGGAGTGTATAAGTTGTTGGGAATCAGTATAAAAAAGAAAAGATTAATTGTCTCTCGACAACTAATCCTCTAACCTTAAATCTAATACCATGAAAAACACGTTGCAAAATTAATAAAAATCGGCGTAACAAAAAAATATTTTGGCAATTATTTTTCTGTCATTATGATTATTTAACTTATGAAATGTAGGCAGTTAGATAAAATTTGCGTATATTGATACTTTATGTACAATAAAGTATATATATCCCTATGATTTTTGAAAACTATATGTAAATTTTGACTTTAAACATATGTTAAAGAGGTGGTTGATTGCATTTTGTAATCTTTGTGGGGTCGTTGCTTTTGGTTGGTAATATTGTGTTATGTCAAATTGCTTGAATAGTGGAGCGCCTCCGCAAAGCCTTCGGCTTTGCGGAGGAGTGGGGAGGGTGGAGGTTGCGTAATGATACACGGGTGAGACATCGAGGCATGCGCCTCAATGTCTCACCCGTGCCTACCGCCGTGTTGCCGCTGACACGGCTTAGGGGTAGGTTATTTTCGTTGCTTTTCCTCCGGCGACGCGGATGTAGACTCCGTGCTCTGGATTGTCCACGCGGTTGCCTTGCAGGTCGTAGTAGATTGGAGCGGCATCGGTGCCGGTTTCTGTGTCGGAATCGCTGATGATTCCTTCCACGCCTGAGGGCTGGGCTGCCGGGTCTTCGGCGAAGAGGGGAAGCGAGGGGAACCAGTAGTTGCTGATCATCTCGTAGTCGCGTATCTTGTCGCCGTCGGCCGAGTAGCGGCGCGTCACGTAGGTCGGGATGCTGAATTCGTGGTAGAGCGACATGTAAATCTCGTCCGTGACAGGATGAACACGCATCGAGCATCCGTAGAGCTTCCAGTTCTCGCCGTCGGCCGCGAGGTCGATTATCTTCTCCACGCGGCGCGTATCGACATCAAACCTGAACACATTCAGGCTTGAGAACCAGCTGTTGGCTCCGCCGCTCCAGTAGAGGACGTTGTTCTGCGTGGAGGCGCAGAAGGTGTCGGGTGTCCAGGCATACCATGAATTGGCCGGTGGATACGCTCCCTCGGGCATGTTGACAACCTCGGTCTCGAAAGTCTGAGGATCCACGCGGACTATGCACGGGAGCGTCGTTCCTGTGCCCTGCACATTCTTCGCCACACTCAGCCACACGGAGCCATCCTTGGCGAGAACCACCGAACCGATTCCGGCTTTCTCCTGCACGAAGTCCATCGGGATGGTCTTTATCACCTTGTCGGTAGCGGTGTCGATAATCAGAAGTCCTGCCTGCTGGTGGGCGGCGAATACCTTTCCCTGGGTCAGTACCATCGAGCCTGACTGCCCGTGATAGAGAGAGCCGGTCGGGTCGTTGTTCGGCTTGTCATCGCCGACGTTGGGGTTGGCAGAGCCTTCGATCTGTCCCTTCACCTCATAGGTGTCGAGGTCGAAAATCCATATGCCGTTGCTCGAAGATATGTAGCCCTTGTGGTCGTCAACGCCGCAGAAACCGCGACCGTCGCACTGTTTGCCCGATGGGTCGATTTTCTCACTCTGGAAAAGAATCTTCATGGTCGAGGCATCGGCCACGGTGATACGGCCGCCGGTTATGTCCGCGCCCGGGTCTTTCTCCTGTTTGGCGATCAGGTAAAGGCGGCCGCGCCAGAGCTGGCCGAACTGGTTTGTGCAGCCAAGCTCACGTCCGGGGTTCTCAGTCTGGATTACGCGGTAGTGCCAGTAGTCGCCGTCGGGGTCATCGGGCAGCAGATAATTCACGGTCGAGTTCTGATGTCCGTACCAGTCCTCGTTGACGATAAACACTCCCTTGGAGTAATCGACATCCCCGGCCGACGCGGACAACGCCGCGCCGGCCAAGGTCATCGCAATCAAAAGATTTCTCATTACCTTTTATTTTACCTGTATTTTCATAGTCTTCGTGCCACGGCGCACGATGTATGTGCCTGTTGTCAGACCATTCTCGGGTGATACACGCAGACCGTCGAGCGTATAGACTTCGGTGTCGGCATCGTTAAGGTCGAACACTTCGGTCATGCCCGACTCAACATTCCAGCCGGTAATCTTGACGGGAACCTCCGGGGTATCGACACTGCCGGCTGCATGGCTGCCCGAAACTTTGACGGCATAGGTTGTGGTGAATTCCGGACGCTCAATGATGTGGCCGCAGGTGCCGTCGGCTGCAAGAGCGAGGGTCTCGACAACCGGCTCCTCATCCTCCTCGGCATAGTTGCGGTACTGCTGCGACGACGGAAGATTGACCTCAGTTACGCGGCGTGACAACATGAATTCTGCGGCATCGCCGGTGAAAATCACACCGTCGTTGGCGGCGCGGAACGCTTCGGGAAGTTCCCCGGCATAGTTCACAGTGCCCGCAACAAGAATCTCGGCATCGCTTTCAGTGAGCGTGCCCGCCTCGATAGTGAAGTCAACAGAAGTAACCTCCGGTTCGGAAATCTGACAGCTCTTCCAGCCGGTCATTGTCTCATATTTGGCTTTGAGTCCCGAGGGAACCATCACAACCGGGTAAACACCGGTTGCGGTGCGCCATGTGTATGTTCCGGCGGTTTTGGGTGCGCCCGGGTTGGTCACGTAGACTTTTATATCAGAGGGGCAGCCGTTGATGATGTCGCTTGAGGTTGTGTTTCCGAGCGATGCGGGCAGAACAAGTTCCGCGAGTGCGGTGTTGCGGAAGCAATATGCACCGAGTGTGGTAAGAGTGGAGGGGAGTTCCACCGATGCCAGAGATGAGCAACCGTCGAAAGTGTTTGAACCGAGAGAGGTCACATTTGCCGGAATTTCGGCAGAAGTAATCTTCTTGCAGTTTGTAAAGGTCCATGTGCCAATGGTCTTGACTGTCGAAGGGAGTTTCACTGAAACAGTTTCACCCTCGGATTCCTCACCCGCTGCAACGATTTTCTCCAGATTGTTACAGTCGCGGAACATGTTCTGAGAAACTGTTGTCATCCCCTCGGAGAGCGTGACATGGCGCAGTTCGGTACATCCGTAGAATGTGCCTGCTCCCGGGGTGGTGACTGATCCCGGCAGATAAGCCTCGGTCAGAGACTTGCAGTTCTGGAAAACGTTAGTTCCGAGAGAGGTTACGCTTTCAGGCACGGTAACCGAAGTGATTGGGGTGTTTGTGAATGCGGAATTGCCGATTGATGTGAGCGCGGCCGGAAAATGAAGTCCCGCGGCACCTTCGCGCGCAGGGGTGTCTCCCTCGGTGCGGTTGTCATCTGTAGCTGTGTTGAGTGTTGTGAGAGCCGTGCATCCGGAGAAAGCGTAGTTGCCGATTGAGGTCACATTGTTGCCCAATGTAACTTCATGCAGGCTCTTGCAGTTCTGGAAAAGGTAAGTCGGGACAGCCGTGATGGCGGAGGGGAGAGTGAAAGTCTCGTTGGCGCATCCTGAGAACGCCTGCGAACCGATGGAGGTTACGCCGTCGGGGAGTTCGACCACATAATTTGTGCATCCTGCAAAGGCATTGTTGCCGATTGTGGTAACGCTTTCAGGAATGCTCGCACTCCGGAGCGTCGAGCAGCTTGAGAACATATAGTTCGGTATCGAGGTGAGACCGGCGGGAAGTTTTACCTCCGCGAGTCTGATTGCTGACTGGAAGAGATATGCTCCGAGCTCAGCGGTGGTCGCGCTCATGTCGGCTGAAGACAGAGCCTGGCAATAGGAGAAGCAGTTGTCACCTATCGCTGTCAGCGAAGAGGGGAAGTTGATTGACTCCATCTTGTCGCAGTAGAAGAACGCGCGGCTTCCGAGTGTCTGGATGCCGGCGGGCAGTGACATTCCTGTTATGCCGGAGTTGGAGAATGCATATGTGCCGATCTCCTTGACTGTGGCAGGGAGTTCTACATTTGTCAGTTTCGAGCAATAGTAGAATGTGTGGGCACCGATTTTCTCCACCGGAGCTGCGATGCGGACGGATGTCAGCTCTGATGCGCCGTAGAATGCGGAGTCGTTTATGGCTGTCACCTTATAGTCGCGACCCATGAACCGGACGGTGGCGGGTATGGTTATTTCGCCGGTATAGGTACTCTTGTTGGCATCTTCAATCTTGTTTTTGTTAGGTGCCCCGTCAATCTTTGCGTAGCTGACCTTGACCGCCGGTGCCTCTTCGGAGATGTCGGTCACGTTATATGTGACTCCTTCGGCCGCGAATACATCACCTTCGTTGACCGGCACATTGATTTCCGATACATTGGCGAACTTGCTCCAGCCCTCGGCGGCAGCGTAAGAGCCGGTGAATCCGGTCGGTACGGTGAGAGTGGCGGCAGCGTAGACCTCATTTGTAAAGGCATCGGCTGCCATCTCTGCAGGGTAGAGCGATTCCGATTTCACCGAGGTAATCATTTCACCGGCAAATGCTTTTGCTCCGATTTTCTTCAGATTGGCGGGTATCTCCACACTCTTTACCGCTGTTGCGGCAAATGCCTCATCGCCGATTGTCTCGACTTGTGCCGGAATCAGAAGATTCTCCACAAGTTCGCAGCCGTAGTAGGTGCGTGCCGGGATGTTCTTCATTGCAACCGGCAGAATCAGTGTGCGCAATGCTGTGCAACCCTCGAACGTCTGTGCCCCGATAGAGGTCAGGGAGGAGTTGAGGTCAGTGTCGCGGGTACCCTTCACTTCCGCAAGGTCGATACACTTGTAGAAGGCACGGTTGCCGATTTTCTTGACAGTGGCCGGGATTGTGACCGAAGTTATGCCGGTTACATCGGCAAAAGCACCTTCGGCAATCTCGGTAACGGTATATGCCTTATCATCGTCGCCCGCGCCATCAGTAAATGTAGCGGGAATAACGATAGCCTCGCCCGTGAAATCTCGGTAGGCCGCTCCTTCGATAGTGGTCAGCGCGGAGGGGTTGACGAGCTTTACAGAACCTTTCTGGAAATCGGTCAGCTGATAGAAGAGGTCGCCGACCTTGAACTCCGTCTTTGCACCGTCGGGAATGGTCGAGGGCGCGGCCTTGAAATCCTTCCAGTCTCTCGGTATCATATATACAGAGTAATTCCAGCCGTCGCAGCAGCCATCCTCAAGTACACGGCCCGAGGCTCCCCAGCTTGAGTAGTCGAGATCTGAACCAAGTTCCCCTACCCAATAGCTCCAGTAGTTTAAGTACCATCCAGCACCCCAGTAGTCGCCGTCGTCCATGGCCACCCAGTCGTCGTAGTCATAGTCGGAAGAGCCTCCGACTTCAGGATTGTAACCACGGGGATGTTCGAAGAAACCATCTTCAGAGGTATATAACTGTCCATCTTTCGAGTCCATCAGGGAGATGTCGCCGTCATTGTCGGCATCCCAGCCGAAACCGTTGATGGTGTAGCCGCCGTTAGGGTCGGTAGGAGAGCTGACATTGGTGTACTGCATCAGCGTATAGAGGCGCGGGTTGTTCTTGACAACCGCCTTGATCATGTCAGCACCGGTGGCGAGTCCGTCCCAGCGGTAACCGAACACTATGGCGTTGGTCTCGCGCTCATCATTCCACTGGATTATGAGTGCCGCCTTGTTGGCACCTTCGCCGGTCCAGTTCTGGATGTCGTCGAATGTGAATTCATTGGCCGGGAGTGCGGGTGCGTCGGGATTCGGGTCCCATTCCCAGTCGGAGGCGGCTTTCATCCGGCCATCCTGCCTGAGAGTCGAGGCATAGTCAATGCCCTGAACCTTGGCGGGTACGCGCTTAGCCGTTACTGCGCACGGCATGAGCAGCGACAGTGCCGCCGTGCAGATAAGTAACTGTTGTTTCATGTTGTTTTGTGAAATTTATTTGATTAGTTTTGTTGCTTTTGAACCCTCCTTAATTATGTAGCAGCCACCGGGGAGTGCGTCGAGCGTTTCGGTGAGAGCTGATTTGCGCACGGTTTTGATATGTACGCCCTGGAGTGTATGGATTGTCACGGTTGCATCGGGGTCGGATGCCGTGGCCGCCACACCGGTTGAAGTGTTGGTGTGCGAGTAGTTGAGAGCATGCCACTGTTCCGAGGCACCGGTTCCGGCATCGATGCGGCGCGGAGGATTCTGTTCGCCGCTCTTTCTGACGGCACCGGTCACAGGGCCGTCAAGGAGGGTGTATTTCCATGCATCGACCTGCCCGTCGGAGAGTTTGCGCGAGGTCATGCCGAGACCGGAATAGCTGAGTTCTTCGAAGTCTGTACCGCCGACCCAATAGCTCCAGTAGCCGTCATACCACCCGGCGTTCCAGCGCAACTGGCTGTTGTCGAGCGGTTCGGCGGGTTGCCACCAGTCGTAGTCGTAGGCGGGATAGCCGTAATCGCGGGCATTGATCGGGTGCTCTATGATATTGGTGTTGCGGGCTTCGGCAATGGCCTTGCGGCAATACACAGGTGTGAGAGTGCCCGGCGCTGAGGTCTGACCCATCAGCGAGTTGGGGGTGAAATAGTCGAAGCTCACACGCTCGTCGTTGCTCGCTCCCTCGAAGTCATAAGCCAGATGGTCGAGAACGCTTCCGGCTTCGGGAAACCTGAAGCCTATTCCATCGACGGTATGTCCCATCCAGCCGGTGTACTGGGTGAAGAGCAGCAGGTCCTCATTGTTCTCCGCTATGGCACGGAACATATCCTCGCCCGAGGGTTGTCCATCAGCATAATCCTCAGGATTCCAGCGGAACCCCCACACGTAGGCCGCTTTCGGGCCATTGTCCTGGAACTGCACCACCAGTGCCGAGCGGCATGTGCCCTCGCCGGTCCAGAACTCAATCCGGTCCCAGTCGAGCGTATAGGCCACGGCCGGTATGGTTGCCGCTGCCATAAGCGCGGCGATGTAAAGTTTTCTTCTTCTCATTATGTTGTTGTTTTTTTGTTGCTTGGTTATACACCTGCTTCCATGAAGGAAAGACAGTTTTATGTTCGCTGTCACTCGAAATCCCATCCGGGCAGTTCGATATGCAGGTCTTGGGCGCGGCTCAGCTCGGTAGATGTCTCGCCGAGCCAGCCGCAATACTGGTTCACGCCCGTGTAGACGCGTATGAAGTCCGCTCCCGGAAGCGATACGGGATTGCCCGCCGCATCGACGGCGTTGGAGATGTCGAACGAGTTGAGGTCTTCAAATTCGTTGGGGTGGTTGTCTACATACCCCCACGCATAGCTGTAGAGCACGTAATACGTTCCCATGCCGCTCACATCCACACCGTTGGGAGCTAACAGCGAGCCGGAGAATGTCATTGTATCCTCCTTGACCCACCGGGGCCAGTATTCTTGACCGTGGAAAGAGTTCTTGGGCATGAAGCCGGAAGTGCCGTCGTTGGCTGTCCATCCTATATAGTTGAGGTCTACTATGCTGTTGTCTTCGTCGGGTATTATCTCGCGGTCAGGGTCGGGGCGGCGGTATGTCATCGCGAAGCCGTGGCTGGTGGCGGGTGAGCGGTATTCGCTCCCGGCAAGTTCGTACCACGGGTCGTCGGGGATTCCGTTGCAGTTGGCATCGTAGCTCACCATCACGATTCCAGGCTCGGCCGAGCCCCCTTTCTTGTCGGGGTTGGTAAGCTCATAGAAGCAGTTGCCCCATATCCGGAAATCAGCCTCCCCGGGCACATTGATGACCGTGTGGTCGAAGCCGAATGTGACATAGCCGCCGAAGCCGCCGAGCGAGATCATGATGTCGTTGGTGCCCGATATGCAGTCTTCCGCTTTCTGAAGTATGTCGGCATAAGTGTCACCCTCCTCGTATCGCGGCATCTCGTTGATGAACTGTCCCGGGGCCGGGCAGTACTCGTAGACGCGCGATATGTAGGGGCTGTATTCCACCTCCTCGTGCATCACATTCACGCTGAATGTGTACTCGTAGGGGGTGTCCGTGTCGATAATCTCGAAATGAAGGGTATAGGTACCCTCCTCGGCTTCGAGAAAGATATAGTCGCGTGCGGTGCTGACCTGCGCGGTGGAGCCGTCGGGTCGGGTCATGGTCCAGCGGTATTCCGCGCCGGTCAGGGCCGGGTGGAGGTCGAGTTTCTGCATACGCGCCACGTAATAGGCATCGTCAATGCCGAGGCTGACGGTCGGTATGCCGTTGTCGCAGCCCGTGAGCAGGAGGAGTGCCGGAATTATCGCCGATATGTTGCGTAAGGTTTTCATTGTCGCTTGAGTAAATAGTTTGGAAGTCGTTTATTGTCTTATGTTTATCTTGGCAGGAAAGTTATGTGTGCGGGAATGTCGCCGGTGCGCACGCTCCATTTCTTGCGCCCGTGCCGGTCGAAGCAGTAGAGTGTGCCCGACGAGACATAGTTCTTCGCGTCGGTCACGAATATGTCGCCGGTCTCGGGGTGGATGGCTATTCCGTAGGGGATGGTTATCTCCTTCTCGGTGCCGTCGGTTATGAAGTTGCGCGACACGACCTCCTTGGTGCGGATGTCGATTATGCCGTAGCTGATGGTGTTCGAGGCCGTGTAGTTGTTCCACTCGGTCGCGTAGTAATAGAGCGAATCGCCATGGATAGCCATGTTGGAGCATGCCACCGGTATCGTGTCGGTCACGGTCATCTGGTTGAATCCCGGCTTCTTGTCGAGTACGAACAGGCGCGAGGGGATGGTCTGGTAGTCGCCGCGCGATGTCACCCAGATTTTCTTATATCGGTCTTTCTTCAGGCGGTGCAGGTTGATTGCCACCGGAATCTGCTGGACCTGCTTGAGGTCAACCATCTGTATGACCGACACGGTGTTGTCGTAGGCCGGGGCGCGGTAGCCTCCGGAGTTGGCGACGTACATGTAGTCGTCCACAACCTCCATCTCCTCCGGCTGGTAGCCGACGGTCACTTTGCGGGTAACGGCGAGGCTTGTCGTATCGACCTCATAGACCGCCCCTTTCGGAGCGTTGGCGTCGATTAGCACCGGGCCGACGTAGCTGCTCACGTAGGCTTTGCCACGGTGAAACCGCACGTAGCGGCAGTTGGGAATGTCAACCTGCCCGAGGCGGATGCCGGTGCGTGCGTCCATCACCTCGACCTTGTGCGAGCAGTTGACCACGACATACAGCTTCGAGCCATATATGCCGATGTCGTTGCCCACGTCGCCGAGTTCCTTGATGACGTTCGGGTTGCGCTCGGCGTAGAAATTGCGGGCATACAGCCCGGTGAGGTAGTCGAAGTAGTCGAGCGTACACTTGTTCGACCCCATGTTCCCCTCGTTAACCAGGTAGAAGCCGCGTATCTGCGTGTCCTCGGCCGGATATTCGGGGATGATGTCGTACTCCGTCGGCACCACAAGTTCGTCCTCACGACAACTTGTGGCGGCCAACAGGAGCGGCAAAAAATAAAAGAAAAATTTCCAAAAATCTCGTATCATATCTCTGCTGTCAGGGTTATGCGGAAGTTCCGCTTCGGCATGGGGTAATTGAGGATCACGTCGTAATCCTGACTCAGCAGATTGTTCACCTCCAGGAGGGCGCGGAGCGACACGCGGCCTAACCGCAGGTCCTTGCTGAGCGATATGTCGGAGGTGTACCATGGCTGCGTGTAGTTGTAGCGTATGTTTTCCTGCTGGTTGTAACGCTCGCCCACGTAGATCCATGAGTAGTTGAGCGCCCAGCCGCGCCACGTCACGTTGGCCACGGCCGCGCCTGAGTTGCGCGGTATGTAGGGAATCTGGTCGCGGTAGTAGTTGTCCGACGGGTCGGTCACGTCGATCGCCCGCTGGAATGTGTACTGCGCACGCGCGGTGATGTAGAGGTCGCGCCACGGGTTGAGGGTGATGAGCGCCGAGACATCCACACCGCGTATGTCGACAAGCCCGAGGTTGAGCATGGTCCAGCGGAACTGCTGCCCCTTGGGGTATGCCACAATCTTGTCCTTGACACGGTTGTAGTAGACATCCGCGCTGACACGGGCCGCGCTTATGACCGAAGTCGCCGAATGGTGGTCGTAGAGCAGACCGACATTATACTGGGTGACCCGCTCCGGGTTGAGCTGCGAGTTGCCCATGTCGGCATAGTAGAGGTCGTTGAATGTCGGCATCCGGAACGACTGCTTGAAGAATGCGCGGAGAGAGAAGTCGCGGTTGCGCAGCGGGTTGAACGAGGCGAACACCGCCGGAGTGAACACATGCTTGTCGGCCGGTGCCTCCTGGCCCTTTATCTCGTCATGTATGAAAGTGCCGAGACAGCTGGCCTGGGCGCGGAAACGGTCGAGGTCGAAGGCCGTGGCCACCGAGACGAAGTTGGAGTAGCGGTCAGGCTTGACGAAGCCGTACACGTCGGCGTCGAGCGTGTTCCACATGAAGTCGTAGCTGGCCGATACGCGCCACCAGTCATTGACCTCATACTCGTTGGCCGAAGAGAAATATATCTCCTTCTGCCGGTAGAGGTTGTCGATTTTTATCTGCTTGTCGTCGTTGTTGACATAGTGGGTGCGGTAGGCCGAGTATTTCACATTGTTGAGCGTCGAGAAGCGTCCGAAGAAGCCTGAATAGCGGCCTTGCACGAACGAGTTGGTGTCCCATATGCGTTCGCCGCGCCGCCACACATTGTTGACAATCGCTCCCGGCACGCCGCGCTCAGAGTTGTAGTTGTAGACCTTGGCCATCCAGTTGCCGTTGCGGAGCGTGCCGTAGGTGTTCAGCTCCAGGCGTGTCGCGTTTATGTCGCCGTTCTCGCGGGTGGCTACCGTGTCGTAGGCCAGTTCACCGGCGGGATTCACGCGGCGGTAGCGGAACTTGTACTTTCCGCTTGAGTTGACCCATTCGGCGCTGAGCGAAGCCTTTACGGTCTCGCTCAGCTTCACCTCGACAAGAGCCGAGGGGTTGAGCAGGTCGAACGATCCGGTGCGCACCGTGAGGCGTGCGTGGTATGTCTCGCCCTCGCCGAACTGCGGCGTGCGTGTCCGCATGTATATTGTGCCGGCCGAACCGAAGTCTTTGGCCGGTTGCAGAATCTCGCTTTTCTGGCCGTTGTAGAGCGACAGAGCCTCGATGTTGTCGAGAGAGAACTGGCCGAGGTCAATCTGGCCGTTCTGCGCGTTGCCGAGTTCCACGCCGTCATACACCACTCCGGTGTGGTTGGTGCCCATGGAGCGGATGTTTACGGTCTTTATGCCACCCACGCCGCCATAGTCCTTGACCTGCACGCCCGAGAAATAGCGCAGAGCGTCGGCCACGCTGTTGGAGTTCATTCCCTTGAGCTCCTCTCCGGTAAGGGTCTGGGCGGGTATCACGTCGCTGCCGGGGCGTGCGGCGGTCACGACCAGTTCGCCGAGCTGCCGCGACAGAGAGTCTGGCTGTTCGACAAAAGCGGAGGCCGTCGCGAGGATTATGTATGATGTCAGTCCGAGAATCATTTCAAAATGTTGGCACGCAGAAAAACAAAACCCGTCTGCGTATCAGGCGATACGCCGGCGGGAATTAATGTGCACAGATTGAAATGTCGGAGGTCCGGGGTGTCGCGCGCGGCGCGCGGGGGAGGAGAGAGAAACCGGAGGGTATTGGAATATCCTGAGAGTTGGAGCATCCGGAGAGGAGAAGAGTATCCGGGGCGGTTTCAAGACCAGACGACGATTGATTGCAGCCCATTGTCCCGTAGGCGTTATCATATGTATCGAAGCGGCAGGTCTTCTGACTTGTCCCGGGACCATCGCGCCTTCTCAGAACCGTAGTTGGTTCCAATGGCTGTGCGCGGTCACTTAGGAGACTTACAGCAGCGGGTACTGTTCCGGATTCACACCGGATTCCCTATCCAAAGCGTGTGCAAATTTAAGAATTTTTTCACTTACCAATCAAAAATACCGATTTTTTTTGACAGAACACTCCATAATATAGAGTCCAACAGCAAATGCAAAGTTAGCGATATTCTGAAAAAATTGTTTAAGTGGGGGCAAAGTTTAGCTTTTCACGCGGTCTGCGGTTTATTTTCTTCTGTGAAGTCATCTTGACTTATTTTAAACATACAAAATACAAAAAGGAGTGTTAAGTGTAATAAGTAAAAACATACCTAAACACTCCTTTAATTGGTAGAACTCATAGACAAAGACACCATAGGGATAGAAATCCTGCCATATCTGACAACCGCCCAAAGAAACTATGCATGCAAGAGTGGCTTTTGCAAGGTCATCCCGTGCATCCTGTATAAGCTCAAGATGGGCTGTCAGTGGCACCTGATACCCACTGCAGCAATCTTTACCGAAGTTGTTCTCAATTATAAAACAATTTCCGGTAAGTTTCGGCAGTGATGCAAGGACAGTTCGTGGCAAAAAGTTGGAAATCTACACTCAGTCGCAACCATGACAGGCTCGATTTGTCCAGTGCAGACCTTGACGGCAGCCATACTGTCGCACTTCGTAGAGACGAGCTAGTCGGAGGGGGCGCACACAAGCGACACATACGACCAATGCCATATTTATCTCTGACCGTCAGGATATTCCAATCGCCATATCCGAACCAAAATCCGGTAAGCACCATGATGTCCACGAGATTGAAAATTCGTTGGAACAGCTTTTCGGCATGATGTGCAATGCAGGAATTCCAATTGACAGACTCTTCATTAATGCGGATGCCGGTTTTGACATGGCGGCTGCCAAACAGCCAATCAAACACAAATATATCGCGTAGGAAACTCCCAAAGCCCATATGCAGATTTAAGTGCAAAAATTATCTATCTTTCATACTTACTCGCTCTGTGACATGATTTATCAAGAGGGCATATAGAGATTCAAGAATAGATTCTTCAATGCCGAATACGCGGAGTACTGTACGGTCAAAAGCTATTCGATCAGCCTTATTGCATTCTTCTGACACAGTACCAATTTGCCTGTTTTTAAGTGGAATAAATGCCTTTTTAATTTCAGACCTTGCGGTTTCTGAGAGTAATTCCGGGTTCAACAAACGTACTTTTTTCAAAAAGTTGGCATTAAGGTCTAATGCTCCAAGGTTTCGTGATGTCCCCATGAACTCCAATGTTAGAAATGTTGATACGGAATTCAGCAATGCTGAGATAAGTTCAACATCAACTCCGGTGTTGATTTGCATCGCAATCATCCTTTGGTCAATGACAAACGGCGTGGTAGAATATGAGAAGAAAAATCGCTCATATGGATTTATCGCTGTAACGATATTGGCCGATTTCGGAGAGATACTATACCAATACGGGCGGTGTCCTGCATTAGCTTCTGCTATCGTTTGCGAACCATTTTTATTGGGGGCATTTTCAAACTTTTTAATCCATGATTGGGTTCCTTTATCAAGAGTGGAGAATGGTTTGGAGCATACAAACGCACTATATTTATAATCTCCTGCAAAAAGTATAGTCTGAAATTCATCGGGGCGTTTTACATAGGGAGTAAGATATTCTCTATGTATTCCAGTCGAATCCACATCTGAATTTCTGATAATAAACATATCATTCCACCCGGTACGCTCGCCTCGTATAACATTGAAGAAATTACCGCTATATTGGATTACATAGGGGTCAAAAACCTCAAGAGGATTCTCCGCAACAAAAAATTGAGACCAGTTAGTTTCTGTGGGAAGGCTATTTATCAACGTATCTTGACTAATAATTGATACGTCAATTGTGCCATCTGTTTTATGGAACACATTTGAAAATATGGTATCATTAACCCATTTGTTATTTTCGGCGAGGTCGCAATTATCAATCTCAGAATACAACGATTCTATTTTAGCGAGTTGTCGCTGAATGGTTGTATTTCCAAAGAAATCAGCCAACTTAAAATTGACAGAAACGAACTTGGTAGGAGCCTCGGAAACATTTCTTTCAAGTACAAAATAGACAGTTGAGACTTGTGAATCGGTGAACCAGTGCTCAGCAGTACTTCTCACGATGTATTTGATGTGAAAGTTGTTTAACAGGAATTCCTTAAATTGGATTCCATATTCTTTCCCGAGCCAAGCATTTGAGGTTATGGCAGATATTATACCGTTTGGCTTAAGAAACCGTAGGGCATTATAAACACAGTAAGCAAAGTAGTCAGCTCGTTCATTGATGTGAAAATCACCCTCTCTTACAAATGCTGATTGTTCTATCTCAAATTTGGCCTTGAAAAATGAAGTTAATTTTTCATTGGGGATGTCTTCTTGTTGAATAAATGGGAAGTTGCTTGCTATTCCATCAAACATCGGAATGGGAATAGGTATTTTGTTAGTGTGATTCCGAGGGTCTGGGAAGCTAACCTCTTTTCCCACATTCAAGTTGAAGAAGTCATCACGAATAACACGTGGGAAATTTTCTATCTGTGTAACATCTTGTTTGTAGAGGTTAATTACAGATAGTATAGCAGGGAAATGAGATATATCGTTCCCCCAAATGTGGTTTAAAAGAAGTTGATGGTCAGAAATGCCATAATAACGGAGGATATTGTAAAAGGCATTTAGAAAGGTACCTGTTCCTGATGTGGGGTCTAATAATATGGAGTCAGAACTATTGACCGCAGGGAAAGCAACAAGATTTGCCAAAATTTCCGGTGTGAAATATTGACCAAATTTAAGTTTCTCGTCTTTGGGAACGAGATTCTCAAGAATGGTGCCAATAACTTCCGAAGGAAGAATTTTGAAGTCAAACTCTGTAAGGACGGAGATTAACTTAAAAAGCGCAATATTAGCAGTCTCCGAAAAAGGAATGGAGTCTGTAAAATATGGTTGGAACACAGCTTGATAGTCAATGCTTTTGGCTTTGTCGAAATAGTAATATAATTGGTTTCTAAGGTCTATAGGCGTTGAAAGGTGGAGTGGTGCTAATTCCTTAGGCAGATTTTCGCAAAGGGTAAGATAAAATAGCGTTTTGCCGATAAGATTATAAAAG
>OFGL01000774.1_pt1 | contig 23554 bp, 24 predicted proteins | sample 1521801 | NCBI WGS metagenome assembly OFGL01 (sample SAMEA3504085, study PRJEB24116) | mouse gut metagenome | biome: mouse gut; feature: mouse-associated habitat; material: faeces | place: Denmark | collected 2011 | reverse complement strand
TCGCGGATCAGGTTATATTCTTCCCGGCTGATTTCACTTGGATATTGACGCATTTTCCCCAACTCCCGCTTGTTTTTCTTTATTATCTGCCTCCCACCTCCTTTTGTCAAAAGATTTTAAACAGGCTCTTAGAGTTTGACAAGCTAAAGTGAGATAACGACGAGGGAGTAGGGGCCTTCCCTACTCCCTCATTATGTCGTTTCTCACCATGGAATTTAGTTGATCCACCATCTCTTCATCAGCATAGTTGGGAACATAGGGTAGGCAGGCCCTATAGTTCTCTGGCCGCATATTGGTCAGCTCCCGTATCCTACGCCACACCAACGGAGAGCCAGCGGACTTGAGCTGATTAGCAGCCCACACGACTTCCCTGGCCCAGTATTGTTCCTGGGATTCCTCGTGCCGTCGTATCTCAGCTAGGCATCGTGGCAGGTACAGGGAGATCTTCTTGCTGGAGAGGTGTAGCATCTTCTCGACAGCGAACACCGTAACCCGCCTTGGTCTGGTAGTTCCATCACCTTGTAGCTGTTTGATCGCTTCCTTCACCAGAGGGAGAGTATCGTTGTCAATTTGATCCCAGTCCTGGGGCTTGGCTCCGCTCTTTAAGGGAACCTTCGGTGGTTTGTGATACGTTCCGTACCGCCGCTCACCGACAGCCTTGACGACATTGTAGGACGCATTGAGACGTTGTGCTATCTCCGGGTATTTCAAGCCTTTGTCATGCAACCTGTAAACCTCTTCATCGAATAACTGTTGCTGGGGCTTCTCCGGGAGATTCATGTTGACCAGTTCTGCAACAGGGACACCCAGGAACATAGCCAGCATACAGACTTCACAGAAGTTTATTCGATCACCTGCCAGCACCTTTTGTATCTGCCACAGCTCTGTGAACCAGTTGCCGGACAGCTCCCTATAGAAGTCCACAAAGTCAGAATGAAACAGCTTGATATTCCTCTGCTCCCCCCGGATGGAGCGGTACTTCGTGTTCGCCATGCGGGAGTGAAGGAACTGTCCCACAGCAACATCCGACTGCATATCCACGTTGGCCTGAAAGACTTCTCTCATGTAGGCCGCAAGGCAGCGTTCAATCTCACAGGCCATTGTCACCATGTCCGTTGCAGGGATAACTTCTTCTGCTGACCTGAGCATGGGAGGCATCTTCCCGCTGATAACAATGCTGCTGTCCATCAGGTAGCAACCATGCACCGAACAAGCTACCATCCCGATCATCTGGTGGGTACGATGCCAGTAGGTTTCCCCATGCTCCTGCCTATCCTGTTCGGCACACACGGGACAGTACCGCAAACACCTGTCAGAACTACTTTTTCGAGTGGGTATCGGCAACAGATTGTGATAGTTCCCCTGCATGGACACCAGGGCGTGGAAAGCCCGTTGCCGACGCTCCAAGGGCAGGAATCTCCCGTAGTAGGGAAACATGGTGTGCTTCATCACCACGTCCTCCATCGTCATATCTTTGGAAATCATCCGCAGGGCATCCGGGGTAAACACATTGACAAACTCCATATCAGGCCGTACAATCTTTGATACATACAGTTCCTCGGCGGCATAGGCATAGGCCATGTACCCTGATTTGGTGTAGTACCGGGCAAGCTGACTGTAGAGCAGTTCATCAGGATACGCAGTCGGGAAGTAGGCAATCATACCGCCACCTCCACCACTGGCAGATGACTCTTCAACAGCTCCACGATGTCAACGCCCTCACTCTTGGCCTGAGATACCAACCCAGCAATCGTAAACTCTCCATCCGTTTCTACATGAGTATCAACCTTGGGAACGGTAGCCTTTCTCTTGGTTTTCGAGGTCTGGCACTTCTGCCGAGGCTGGATAAACCCATGCAGCAGGGATAGTCTCTGCTGGTAGGCTTCGTTCAGTGATTCCAGATTCAATATTTCTCTACTGTTGAGAATGGCGATCTCCTGTGCATCGTGGATTAAGGACACCACCACCGATATGTTCCCCGAGGTGTGTTCATAGAGCCATTCTGTGACCGCATCGGTGATCTCCGTCCTCTGCTTCACATACTGGTAGGAATACAGGACTTCGCAGAACATCCTGAAGTCCTCCCCATACTTCATTACATCGTACCGTAGCCCCAATGACCTCCGGGCAAGCTGCATAGCCTGTTCAAAGAACACAGCACTTTCAGGAGTACCTACCATACAGATTGAGATGCCACTGTTGTTGATAAGCTGGGTCAGCATCCCCACAAGGCTCTTGCCGTGCTTGCTGTTGCACACGTTCTGAATCTCGTCCACCACTAACAGACCGATGTGGTTCAACGCCACCTGACTGACGCTCCCGATCAACATATCCGTGGTAGCTCTGGCCCGTAATGCGTTCTGATAGTAGTTGCTGTCAATGGCCTCATCTACCTTTCGCAACACCTCCAACAGTAACCCCTTAACGGAGGAATCAAAGGGACACTGGACGCAGATACAGGGGATGATCTTGGTGTGAGGATTCTCTACCTCAATGATACGATTCTCGGTAATCAGAGTAATGGCCCGACTGATGGCAGATGATTTCCCAATACCAGAAGCCCCAATGATCGTGAAGCTGTCAGAGCCGCCCATGATGCCGCTGTACTCCTGCTGCATGATGGCCTTGAAGTTCTGATTCTGCTGCTGTACCGCCAGCTTTGTACCCTTCTTCTGGAGTGACCGCATCAACGCCAGATAGAGCTTGCTGTAAATCTCCAACGACATTTGATTTGGAACATAGACCCGGTAGAGGTCAGAGAGAGCCATGAGCCGTACAGGAGCATCAGCATTACAGATAGCAACATCGTACTCCGGCAGCACTTCCAGGGCAGAACGCAACTCGCTCCCCGACTTCATGTGGGGCAGGACGTTGATAATCTCGGATAAACTGTTCACAAAACCACTCACTTTCAAAAATATATCAAAGGAGGCAGTTCCCATGCAACTTGGCTGTACAAAAAAACTACAGGATTACCTCAAGAGAGACATCTCCCCGGCGGATCAATTAGCTGACCCCTTCTTTTCCTGGAGCGCTGATCTGCTGACCATCAATCGCCATAAGACAGTCTCGGTTGTAAACGACTGCACCCGTTGTGGGTTTGTTCTCTATGGCGTGGCCGCAAAAACGATGAAAAATCTGGAACAGCAGATTATGGATGGTATCCGCACAATGTTGGTCGCAGATGAAATCGCACCTGATCTGATTGACCGATATATGGAAGACTGCGGACAGACAATTACCTTTACAAAAACAAGGGATCGCAGCACTGTAGCCAGAATGAATAAGTTCAATGAGCGGGTTCACCGGATGGCAGACAAGTTTGTTTTGGGGCCGCCGATTCAAAAGCATTGTCTGCGCTGGATGAGCGATGACGTAATCAGCTCCCATGGTGAATATAAGACGACACTCAATCTTCTCCAACGCGCTTTCGCTGACCACTATGGTACAGATAAGGTCTTTCAACATCATACACTGACCTTGATGGTCAACTTACAGCTTGACATTCCCTGTTCCCGTGTAGTGGAAATCCCAGCTGGCCTCACTCTCGCTGACCTGCACAGGATCGTTCAGCATCTGTTCTATTGGCAAGGCTACCATCTGCATGAGTTCAGGACCCCGGACGGTATGCCGCTTGACATTGCGTTCCCTGAATATGCTGATTTGGCTGTGACTGGCGAGTTTGATGAAAGCGATTGCACCAAAATTGAACAATGTGTTTCTTTACAGGAAGCATTTACCCAGTACCACACACTGATTTACACGTATGATTTTGGAGACGACTGGCAGCATGAAATTACCTTAACCGAGGAAACAATAGATGCTGAATCAAAGTGGCCACGTTGCATTGCCGCAATTGGCACGCCTCCACCGGAAGACGTTGGCGGTGAGACTGGATTCGCTGAGCTGAGGCGCATTTTGAGTAACCCACAGGATGAAGAGTACGAGGATATGAAAAACTGGGCAGATGATATGGGGTGGAAACCTTTTGACTTGGAGCAAGTCAACGAGGCTCTGAAAAGATGGCGTTGGTAAATGTCCTATGACCTTAAATCGGTTATTCCTTCATGTAGTTACGGTGGTTCTTGGTCTGCTCCCGCCTCCTGGTATTACGGATATTCTTCATGCGGACATCACCGCTACCAGCACCGCTACTAGCAATGGCCTCAATATGCTGGGCCAGATTGATTTGAGCCTGTAGGTTATCTCTGACTGCACCTCTGGCAATGTCCCTCTGACTCTCCTGTAGCTCCTGTACCGTAGTCAGGTCTTTACCCTCATATCTGGATTCGATAATGGTAAATTCTGTATAGGTTCCATCTTCGAGTATCCATACGGAGGTCACATCTTCTGGATTGTAGGCTACAATTACATCACCACCGGATAGATATTGCTCCGTGTACCCCTCACAGTGATACCGCAGCTTGTTTACCTTCAACCCCGACCGACTGAATCTTCCCGTAGTCCTGGGCAGAAGGGTAAGCATCAGCTCTCTTTTCCCAATTTCAATAAGATTAGCCCCAATTTGGGATTTTCCCCAATTCCAGATTTGGGAGGCATAGGGCTTCACCTGAGCTGCGATCATGTCCTCGGTATATGGAAAGCTCTCAATGATCCTCTGGGAGTTATAGTAGATGATGCAATGCAGGACGATCTTCTCAAAGTCGGTCATAGTCAGGCAAGCATCCTTCCGGTAGTCATGCGCACCACGTTCCTGATAGTCAGGCTCAATTACACCCTTGCCCTTCAAATGCTTCTTATAGCTCTCCTGTACCAAATCGAAGAATTTCTCAATCAGGCCCTTCAGCTCTGGACGATAGGATGGGAGATTGACTACAGTAACCCCCAACTCTGCGATTTGTTCAAAGTTCTCGGACGTGTACTCACTGCCCATATCGGTGATGAACGTAGCCGGGAGCGTATTGCAGTCCCAATCTTCACGATGGATGGAGATACCGAACCTATTACACCAGCTAACCTTGTCTGCAATGATGTTCAGCATCAGCCCCCGGAGACTGTAGACACCGCCTTCCCACGACAACGAATACCCACAGCACAGGCCACTATAGGTATCAACACAGGCTGTCAAGATAGGTCTGCCCACCAGACTTCCAGTGTCATTGATAAGATAAATGTCACACACAGTAGCATCCAGCATCCCAGTACCGACAGCAGGGGCAAACTCCTGTACTCCCTCACCCACAAGGGGCCTGTTGTTCCTCTGGTAGTTTTTCAGCCCATCACGGGAGATGTAGAAGTTCTGTAGGCTCCTGGTCTTACGATAGAAGTACCTGAACTGATGGAAGGACGGATATTCTTCTGCCAGTACACCCAAACTATCACAATACTTTTCTTTGAGCATCATTGTGTAGGCAGTCATGAGAGAGTGCTTCTTGGTGGTATAGAAGAACTTATTCAACGCCCATCTCATATTCTTCTCGTCCTGGGTCAACACTCGTTCATCCTCCCGACGTTTCGGAGCAAGAGTAGCCACGTCCATGTAGGCCAGATACAGACAGAGGTAGCTTCTGACGGTCTGCTTTGACACTCCATGTCCCTCAGCCACAGAGCAGATTATCCGGGAACGCATACGGTCATCGGCAACAAAGGGCAGCATAGGAGCAATCATCGTGTACCTCTCATACATGGTTTTCCTTTGGTCGGCATCCAGATCATCCACACCGACAATCACAACCCCCGCAGTCTCGGACAGTTCGCCAATGGTACACTCGGAGCAGGATTCCAGAGCCGTTATTTCTATCCACACGGGCATCGTTCTCTTGATACAGTCGATTACCAGAACCCTGTCACCCTGCACTTCCAGCACCCGGATGATGTTCTCTCCAGACCAGAGCAGATCATACTTCTTCATCAATGACCACCCCCCAATCCGTGACCCCATGCCTGAGCCAGTAATCCCTCGAAGCATCCAACAGCTTCACCGTCAAAGGCTTCATCAGGAACTTACGGAATACGCACTCCCTGACCATCAGATCACCATCAGCCTTAGTGCATACGAAGTCTGACGTGTAGTTTCCGACTTCCAATCCATCCAGCAGGACATTACACCTGATCTCCACAACTTCATCACTGGCTTGCAGTAGGTCAGCATAGGCATACTGGATAGCGTCATACGTCCGGCACACCTCAACGCACTTGCCCAGCACCCGCTTCTCGCATCGACCCTTGAAGTTCTTCTTCCTCATGTTGGCAGTCCTCCCCTGTGGGAACATCCTGCACCAATCCCCAAAAGCATCCCCCAAAAATGAAGTCAGCTTACTTTTGGGGAATTGGGGCCTGTGCTTTTGGGAAAGTCAAACCGCTCAAAGCCCCTAATTGCAAGGGTTTCAAGCCTATTGCCATTTCCCCAAAAACGCACTCATCAAATATCACCATGTCGTAGGGCAATGTGATTTATTCTGTTAGGGGCAAAGTCGTTTATTCTGCCGGGCCAGGGCCCGGATGCCCCTACTCCATGGTGATATAGCGCAGAATGTTCCGAAAATCCTTATATCAGGCAGGGAAAGGATAGTCCGGAGGACAAAAATAAGACCCCGCATCGTGAGATGCAAGGTCTTATTTTTCTATGTCAGAGGCTAAGTGTTATTGCCCTACACAGGATAAATCACATTGCCCTACGACAAAAAACTCATTCCCACTCAAGTCTTGGGCTTTGATTTAGGGTTATAAAATGCACTCTCGATACGCATTTTGTCCAAATAATCCACGTATTTCGGGCTGTACATAGGTTTCTTACGAATTTTGTAGCCGTTTTGTAGCCAGCTATTTTATACGTACTAACCGTTCGCAACGACTTGTTTTGAATGATTTGCAGCAGATTTCGATATGATTCCCGCCAATAATCACCCGGAAATTGACCGCCTGATTCACCTCAAAAATCATCTTGTAGGTATGACCATGAGCAAACTTATATCCTATCAATTCAACATAGACACAGCCTGCGTAGAATTGGTTTTTGACGATAGAAGCCAGATTTCCATTGACTTCACCGCCGTTGAAAACGAAGTTGCCGATAACCGCTTCCAGCGGTCAGAGCTGGATTATCTGATCTACAACGACCCGCTTGCTTATGCCGATCTGATTCTGAACAGCAAGCTGAACGTCCTGTTTGAACAAACCGACATACATGGTGTATCCCTCCTTTCTGAGAAGATAAATTCGTTTGTCAGCCCATATCGGCGGCAAGAGCCTGGTCGATGAGCTTTTGCAGCGTCTCCGCCTGCTTCTTTTCCGTGATGGCGCCTACGATGGGGTCACCCACGATATTGCCGTTGCGGTCAACCACATAGGTGGTGGGGTAGGCAAAAATGTTTGTAGTGAACTTTCCCGCCTCGCCGTCGGAAGCGAAATACACATTCTGGTAGGTCACGCCCTTCTTGGCCAGTACATCTTTTGCTTCGGAAATTGCCGCTTCATCGCCATCCAATGTGAAGGTGTTGACACCGATGAGTGCGCCGCCCTTCTTCGCAAGCTCCTTGTTCAGTGCGTCCAGCTCGGAAAGCTCGCCCACGCAGGGATTGCAGGTGGTGAACCAGAAATTCACCACGGTGACGGCGTTGGCGGAGAACAGCTCGTCGCTCTTCACCGTGTTGCCATCCAGGTCCTTGCCCTCAAAGGCGGGGAATTTCTGCATGCTGCCGTCATCAGGCGGCGTGGTCATGTCGCTGCCCGCGGGCACGCTCATAGCGCCATCCGTAGATTGCTGTGCCGCCTCGGGGTACTTTTTCTCTATCATGGTCAGCTTGTTTTCAATCTCGCGGATCTTCTCCGCCGCCTCCTTGAGCAGCTTCAGCTCATCCTCCGTAAACTGATCTTTGGAACCTTCGATGGTGTCCAACAAGAACTCACCATAGTTTTTGTCGTCCTCCTGCATGGTCATGCCCTTGTCGGCCGCCATGAAAACCTTTTCCCAAAGCGCTGTGTCCTCCGAGAGAATGGCATTTTCCTGCGCCATCAGCTCCTTGTGCATGGCAACCGCTTCCTCGGCATTCTTCGGTTCGCTGCTCATTCCGTCCATTTTGTCTCCGCCCTTTGTGCCGCAGGCTGCCAGAGAGAGCACCATCAGTGCAGTAAGCAGCAGCGCCAGAATTCTGCCGGCAGTATTCGTCCTATTCATCTTCATTCGTTTTATTCCTCCCTGTTATTGTTGTTTGTCTGTAGCGTTTCCGCTGCTTTTGCCTTATCTTTACCGTCTCCGAAGCCGTAGCGGAAGCACACGGCTTTCGTCGGACAGGCGCGGATGCACATTCCGCAGCGGATGCACTCGGCATGGTTGGGCGTTTTCGTCACATCCACATCCATCTTGCAGGCTCTGGCGCATTTCCCGCAGGAGACGCACTTATTCTTATCCACCTTCATCTGGAAGAGGGACACCCGGTTGAACAGCGCGTAGAACGCGCCAAGCGGGCAGAGCCACTTGCAGAACGGTCGGTAGAACAGTACGCTCAGCGCAATCACCGACAGCAGGATGCTGAATTTCCATGTAAACAGCTTGCCCAGCGCCGCCCGGATGCCGGAATTGGCAAGGGACAGCGGGATGGCTCCCTCCAGCACGCCTTGGGGGCAGAGGTATTTGCAGAAGAACGGGTCTCCCATGCCAACATCGTTCACAAGGAACGCCGGTAGCAGGAAAACCATCACCAGCAGGACAGCGTATTTCAGGTATGTCAGCGGCTTCAGCCTCTTTGTGGAAAGCTTCTTAGTGGGGATTTTGTGCAGCAGCTCCTGAAACCAGCCGAAGGGGCATAGAAAGCCGCAGATAAAGCGCCCCAGCAGCACGCCCAGCAGAATGAGGAAGCCTGTGATATAGTAGGAGAAGCTGAACTTGGAAGACCCCACCACCGCCTGAAACGCCCCGATGGGGCAGGCCCCGGACGCCGCCGGACAGGAGTAGCAGTTCAGCCCCGGCACGCAGACGGTCTTCCCCGTCCCCTGATACAGTCCGCCCTTGAGAAAGTTCGGCAGATGCAGGTTGGTCAGCAGCGTCGCCCCCGCCTGAATCCAGCCCCGGAAGCGGGACATGGTCTGTGAAACGCCTGAAAACTTTTTACCCAATGCCCACACACTCCAGACATAATTTGATTGCTTTGCTCAGCACTGTCGCCGCCTCGCCCCGCCAGACACCAAAGCACAGCATGGCGGCTCCGGCCATCAGCAGCACGATCTGCGCCGCGGCCTTTTTCCCGCAGCTCATTTTTCATCACCCTTTCCGATTTTCTGCCCCCATCATAGCGCGGGAGAGTTAAAGTCTCTGCTAAGAACGAAAACTTAACGCAAACCTTATCTGTTTTTGCTATAATGAAAGCAACACAAAAACGAAGAAATAAAAAGGAGGGCTCTCATGCACCTTTTAGTAATTGAAGATGAACGCGCCCTGTGCGAGACCATCGTTCGCAGCCTGCGGCGGCTGGCCTACAGCGTGGACTACTGCTATGACGGCGAAAAGGCGCTGGCGCTTCTGGGCGTGGAACGATACGATCTGGTGCTTCTTGATCTGAATCTGCCGAAAAAGGACGGCATGACGGTGCTGCGCACCCTGCGGCAGACCGACCGGGAGACGCGGGTGCTGATCCTCTCCGCCCGCAGCGAAGTGGAGGACAAGGTGCAGGGGCTGGATGCCGGGGCGAACGACTATCTGGCGAAGCCCTTCCACTTGGCGGAGCTGGAGGCCCGCATCCGCAGCCTGACATTGCGGCAGTTCACCCAGCAGGATGTGCTGCTAAGCTGCGGAGGCCTGACCTTTGACACCCGCTCCCGTACCGCCACCGTCAACGGGCAGACGCTGGCGCTCACCCGGAAGGAAACGGGAATCCTGGAATACCTGATGGTGCATCAAGGAAGGCCAGTAAGTCAGGAGGAGCTGATGGATCACGTTTGGGACAATAGCGTGGACAGCTTCAGCAATTCCGTTCGCGTCCACATCTCCGCCCTGCGCAAAAAGCTCCGCGCCGTGCTGGGCTATGACCCCATCCGCAACCGCATCGGCGAGGGCTATCTGATGGGAGGCGAGGAGGAATGAAGCGGCTTTCCCTGCAGTGGCGCATCACGCTGATGTCCGTCCTGCTCATCGGCATCACCTGCGTGGCCATGAATTTGCTGCTGTGCTCCTCCGGTGTGTACTATATGGACACCATTGCGGACAGTTTACAAGGCGGCGGCACGGTGATCCTGAATGATGGCGGAGCGGCGAGCTTTGACCCGCAGCTCATAGCGCCCAACGAGGAGTTGACCATCGTCGTCGATGGGGTGCAGGGGCGCTTCCGCACCACCAACTGGTACATCACGGCGGCGGTAACGCTGCTCAGCGGCATCCTCGCCTATTTCGTCAGCGGACGCGCTCTCAAGCCCCTGCGCAGCTTTACCTCGCAGGTGGAGCAGGTGCAGCTGAACAATCTTGCCGATATGAGGATCGATGAAGATGCTATTTCGGAGTTCCGGCAGCTGAGCCGCTCGTTCAACCAGATGCTGGAGCGGCTGAACAACACCTTTTCCGCCCAGCGGCAGTTCACCGGCAACGCCGCCCACGAGCTGCGCACGCCACTGGCACTAATGCAGGCGCAGTTGGAGCTGTTTTCCGCGGAGCATCCTGATGTGCGACCGGAGACGGCGGAGTTCCTCACGCTTTTGCGTGAGCAGACGGAACGGCTGATACAGATGACCAGGACACTGCTGGAGATGAGCAATCTGCGGCAGGTGGCGCGGAACGAGCGGATCCAGCTCGCTCCCATGATCGAGGAGATCTTCACAGATCTTGCGCCGCTCTCAGATAAGCTCGGCGTCACGCTGACGGCGGAGGGCGACGGCATTATGACCGGCAGCGATGCACTGATCTACCGGCTGATCTTCAACCTGACGGAGAATGCTGTCAAGTACAACCGGCCGGGCGGCTCGGTACGGGTTTCTGTCACTCAGGAGTTGGAAAAGCTCCTGCTCCGCGTCTCCGACACCGGCTGCGGCATCCCGGAGGTGTATCAGCGCAGTATCTTCCAGCCCTTCTTCCGGGTGGACAAGTCTCGCAGCCGGGAATACGGTGGCGCAGGACTGGGGCTCTCACTGGTATGGGAGATCGCCGACCTCCACGGCGGCTCCGTTTGGGTAGAGAAAAGTTCGGAGAAGGGCACTACCATTGTGGTGGGGTTGCCAACGCAACAATCAACGAAGCCCTAAAACCCTTTTATTCGTTTTTCGCCGCTTCGCTTGTGAAGTGCCCCCAAAAAGTTAGACAAAAATAAGGCGGTAAAATTGTTCAAGCAGCCGCAAGGGCTTGTTGTCTGTGAAGAGCAGGCGGCAAGCCCTTTAGCTTTGCCTTGATGCGGCGATTATTGTAGTAATCCAGATAGGCAATCAATTCATGCTTAAAGTGCTCTATGGACTGGAAGTCCTGCAGATAGAGCAACTCACTTTTCAGCAAGCCGAAAAAGTTTTCAATCACAGCATTGTCCAGACAGTTGCCTTTTCGGCTCATGCTCTGCTGGATTCCCTTTTTCTTGAGCATAGCTTGGTACTGTTTATGCTGGTATTGCCAACCCTGATCGGAGTGAAGGATGAGTTTTGTTCCGTCCGGTATCGTTTCAAATGCTTTGTCCAGCATGGAGATAACCATGTTGAGAACTGGCCTGTCTGAGATTGTGTAGCTGACCAGATCGCTGCTGTACAGGTCAAGGATGGGAGACAGGTATAGTTTCTCTCCAAACAAGCTGAACTCTGTGACATCGGTGACCCACTTCTGGTTTGGTTTTTCAGCACGGAAGTCCCGTTTGAGCAGGTTCGGCGCAATTTTCCCGGTTTCTCCCTTGTAAGAGCGATATTTTTTCATCCGAACACGACAAACCAGCCCCAACTCTTTCATCAAGCGCCGAACGGTTTTGTGGTTCAAATGGATGCCACGCCTATCCAGCTCTATTGTAATCCGCCGGTAGCCGTATCGTCCCTTGTTTTCGTGGTATATGGCTGTAATTTCTGCCTGTTCCATTTCATACTTATCTGGACCATTCATTTGTTTCAAATGATAGTAGAATGTTGCCCGGGGCAGTTGAGCGATTGAAAGTAGAATTTCCAGTTTGTGTTTTTGCCTCAGTTCTTGAACTACCTGCGTTTTTTGCGCTGGCGTCGCTCGTCTTCCAAAACCAAGGCTTGCAAGTTTTTTAGGTAGTCATTCTCCGCCCGCAGCCGCTGCACCTCCGCTAATAAGTCCTCTTCCACTGCCTTTGGCAGTTTCCGGGGCTGCCCGGTACTCCTACGTCCTCGCCGCTCCAACGCAAAGCCTTCCGGCCCTTCCTCCAGATAGATTCTCTCCCATGCCGCAATTCGTTTATCATCTGTCCCAAATCTACGGGCTGTCTCTTTGTAGCTTAATTTTTCCTGCAGCATAGTTTCTATGACCTTTTTCTTGAACTCTGGCGTATACCGTTTGTTTGCTACTCCTTTTGGCATAATAAATCACCCCACTTGTTAGTAGTATACCATACTGTCTAACAAATGGGGTGCAGTTCACTTGCCGCCCTGCGGCGTTCCTCTCTGTATGGGGCGGTCAGCCGGAAAGAGAAGCATCCCTTTTCAATCTCAAATTCCTTGCAGCCCGTGTCCGGGTCTACGTCCGTCAGCTTGCAGACGGCAGGGTGTTTGCGGCTGTATGCGGTCAGCCTGTTTTTGAGGTCGGTGTTGTGGGTGCGGATGAAGATGGTGGGGTCTTTCTCGTCAAAATAGATTTCGGTGGTCTTTTCCTGCTTGGTAGGTCCTGTTCTCATAGGCTTATCCTTTCTGCGGCTCTGTCACGCAATAGGGGTGTTTTTCGGGGATTTTCTTCGGCTCTTGACTTGGGAAAAATGGCGATTTTCAAACAGGAGCGCGCCGGACGATGTCTGCCCTGTCCGACGCGCTCCCATTCGATAAAATGCGTTTTTTCCGGCTCTACACAGGAATCAGCGAGCTTCGTCCCTCGTGACCGCTTTTTCTCTGAGCGGATGGAAGAATCGCCACAGATTATTACGCTGAATTACATCCTCATAGCTGCGGACTTTCCCGCGCAGCTCCGTATTTTCACGCTCCAATTCTGCCGCACGGAGCTTGCTGTGGACAGACTTATAATCAGAAATTTCCTGTTTCAAACTGTCAATCTCAGCCTTGAGCTTTGCAATCAGTTTGTTTGCCGCATCCACCGCCTTTTGCAGTTTGGATTCCTTTTTCTCTGCTGTAACGTACTTCTTTGCCAGAGTGGAAAGTCGGTCAAAGTCCTCACGCTCCACGGCAACTTTGGATGAGAAGGGAATGGACGTTGCCACGATTTTTTCGATAGACCGCACATCGACCCGCTGATTCTGGATTTTTTCAATTTTGCTCCCAAGCGTTGCTGCCTGTTTTTCCTGCTGACGGTTCTGCTCTGTGAATTCTGCCAGCCGCGCCTGTTCCTGCTGCACCTTGAACTGCGTCACCGTCAGATGTTCCTCGGAGCTGCCGCGTTCGCCTCGCTCCACATCGTCATACCCTGCCTTTCGCATGGCAGCGAAGAAATCATCTTGCAGAACGGAATAGGATTTTTGGAGCACAGTTTTCCCGTTTGCGTTCAGCAGCGGTTTCCCATGCTCGTCCAGCGCGGGCTTGGAATCCCACTTTTTACTCATACTGACCTGCTGTATCGTTTCCTTGACCGTCCCCACCAGCGATTTATCCTTGCAGCGTTTCGTCCATAGAATCTGTTTTTCCACGACGGGGATATAGACAACATGAAGGTGATAGTGGTACACGTCCTGCCCCAGCGTGTCGGACATGGCGCGGTTGCGTTCGTCGGCGTGCATGACCGCTGAAAGGATATACTGCTCGCCGCCGACGATTTCTATTGCGGATTTGTATGCGTCGGTGTAAAATTGTTTTGCGAAGTCATAGCCGCCGTGATTATGAAAATAGGCGGTGTTTACGTCAAAGACCAGCTCGCCGTAGAGAAAGGTATCCTCTTTCAATCCACGGGTGGAGATGATCCCGTCCTTTTTCAACTGCTCAAACATCTCCGCATATCCGGCGGTCGGTTTCTTGAAATGGACATTGAGGTGCGTTCTCTCCGGGACAATATCCTGATTGACATAGGATTCCTTTTCCCGTTCGTTGTGCTGCTGCGCGTTGCCGATTCTGGCAGCGGTCAGCCTCATATTTCTTGCGTTGGTACGATGGATACCGTCGCCTCTTGCCATAGGCAGTTTACCTCCTGATTTCAGATTGTGCAGGACGGGGCAGCTTTCGGGGAGGCACTTCTGCGGAAGTGTAATAACCCACTATGATACTTTCATCCTGCGGCTGCAAAGTATCGTGGGCTCTCCGAGGGGGAACGGGGAATGCGGCTTCTGCGGAAGCCTCTGCCGTGGCTTGCAAGTAGTACCCACTTTGCAAAATCCATGGCGTGACCGCCAGCCTTTCAGCAATCGAATTTGCTTCAACGCTGCCGCCCACAGGCAGAGAGAATTTTGAAAATCCTCTCTGCCATCCATCTCAAAATCTGCGGGTTTTTCGATGGGGACGGGGATGTGAGGGGCTGTGTCAGCCAATGCTTTGCCTTGTCCTCCAGCAACAGGAGCGTGGCACGCTCCTGTCACAGCTCCCAAGGAGGAGTAGTCCAGCGATAGCTTTGCGGAACGCCGCGCCGGTCAAGATATTCCTGCCGCGCCTGTTCGCGTTCTTCCTCGGTAGGGGCAGTCTTATAGCTGGAATAGAGCTGCCGGTTCAGCATGGCGTCGAGCTTCTGCTCTAAGCCCTGACGGATTTCCTCTTCGTAATCATCCTCGCCCCGCAGATGGTACATGGTGAGGTCGATGAAGAGATCATAGGGAATTTGTACGCTTTTCATTTTCCTATCCTTTCCTTTCCGCGACGGTCGCAACGATAGCGACGGTTGCTCTGACAGTATCATTTTCACCGTTGCAACCGTTGCAACCGTCGCAGCCGCCGCGCCGTCCTCATTCGATTACTTCGTACTCTACATTGTCGATGACCATATAGGTGAGTTTCACCTGCCGCCCGGAGTGTTTTGCTCTGTTCTCGTACTTCACATGGTACTCGTCCAGTAGCCTGCCGGATTTAACGTTCAGGTATTTGGTGAGAGCGTTTGCCGCCATGCCTGTGTTGACCGTCTCCGCAAGCTCAGTCGGGCTGCCTGTCCATTCTCTGCTTTCGTAGGAAACAAGCTGGGAAACCGTATCCAATACCGGGTCGGGCGGCTCCTGATACAGCTCGTTCTCTGTCCGTTCAAGGCTCCATATCTGCGTGTCGGCATCTTTTTTCAGATATAGAATCTGATCCTGTTGATCTCGCCCCACCGCATCGACCGTGGCCTCCAATGCAGTCCGTTTCTTCTTCTGCATCAGGAGTGCTCCGTCTGCACAACCGAGAAGTCCTGTTGTGCCGGAGATCGTTTCAAAGCTGTCCCCGGCTGGCTGCTTTCTTGTGTGATGGACGGTAACGATGCAAATGCTGTGTCTGTCCGCAAAACGCTTGAGCTTGCCGATGATCTCATAGTCGCTGGCGTAGCTGTAAGCCTCGCCGCCAGCTTCTCTGATCTTCTGCATGGTGTCAATGATAACCAGCTTCGTGTCGGGGTGTTCCTTTATGAAATTCTCGAGCTGCTCGTCAAGACCGTTTCCGATTTTGTTTGCTGCCGTTGCAAAATGCAGGCTGGCGGTATCTGCCACGCCGTACATCATAAACATTCGACTCTGGATTCTCTGGAAATCATCCTCCAGTGCAAGGTACAGAACCGTACCCTGATGGACTTCATAGCCCCACAGCCTTTGCCCTGTGCTGACATGGTAGGCAAGCTGCGCTACCAGAAATAATTTTCCGATTTTGGGCGCTCCTGCGAGGATATACGCTCCCGCGTAGAGCAAGCCGTCGATGATGGGCGGCCTGCTCTTGTAGGCGGTCTGATACAGCTCTGTCATGGAAACCGTATGAAGATAACGCGGATCGTTCATGCGCCGGATTTTCTCACGCATTTCCTCAATATTTTCCTCCGGGGGATTGCTTTCGCAGGTTTCATGTGGTATGCTCTGGTTAGTTGAATCGTGAGGCGGCTGCCCTCCATCTGCGCCAACAGATGGGATGAGGGCGGTCGTTTTCTCATTTCCCGTCATTTCGCTCACCTCCGGGAATCTGGAAGCCGTAGAACTTCTGCTTGAAATACTGGGCAGGGCATTTTCCGGCAACGGTCAGATAGCCTTGGGCTTTCAGCTCCCTGTTCATTTCCCGGACGATCTGATACGCCTTGCTGCGGCTGATGCCCATGATCTCCGCCACCTCTGACGCTGTGATAAACTGTGCTCTCATAGTACCTCCTGTTTCAAAGTATTTTTCTCGGATTACGCATCTTCCATTCATTCTCGCTCTGCCAGTTCTGTTGAAAAGCGTACCCTAAGTACACATTTATTATACGCATACAAGGTGCATCTGTCAAGCCTTTACGAAACAAAAATATGTACTTGTAATTCGCTTTATTCTGTGGTATGATATGGACGAGGTGAATCAGATATGGACAATTTCGATTATCCCGCCATCGGGCAGAGAATTAAGCAACTCCGAAAACGGAAGGGGCTGAACCAGACCGAGCTGGCACAAATGCTTAAAAAATCCCTCCGCACCGTACAGAAGTACGAAACCGGAGAGATTGAAGTGTCGATTGCCGTTGTCAATCAGATCGCAGACCTGCTGGACACGACCTCAACCTATATTCTTGGGTATGAATCCAGCACGACACAGATCAGGACGCTTGCCGACGTAATGGACTTCCTCTTTAAGCTGGAAACGGTAGAGGGCATCGACTTCAAGATCAATGTGCAGAAGCCGCCCCGCAGCAAACAATGGGAGTGCTCGGTTTCCTTTGATGGAAAGAGCACGGCAGAGTTCAACGCAGATATGTGCCTGTTCCTTGAACAATGGGAGGATGAGCGCAGCGAGCTTCGCACCTATAACTCCACGCAGGCAGCATATAAGCGCTGGAAGGAGCAGACGCTTGCATACTATGCCGCGAACGCAGTCAAATGCACAGAGCCAGAAGAACTTGACCGTGACGAACTGATTGCAAGACGAACGGAGCTTCTGGAAAAGGAATATGGTAAAAACGAGAGTAATGAGTAAATAACCCTATCAAAGCCTGATTCTTGAGGGAAGGAGGTAAAAATGTCAGTAACAAAAGACGGCGATACCGGTCGCTGGATGTCTCAGATCCGGGTAACGGACTGGACAGGCAAGACCATCCACAAGAAGAAGCGCGGCTTCGCCACCAAAAAGGAAGCCCTTCAATGGGAGCGTGACTTCATCAGCCAATCCACAGGCAGCCTCGGTATGACCTTTGGCGACTTCATCGCTTTGTATATCAAGGATATGGAGCACCGCCTCAAGCCCTCCACCGTTGCCAGCAAGAAATGGCTGATCGACCTGAAGGTAACGCCCTTCTTCAAGAAAATCCCGCTGAACGAGATCAAGCCCACTCATGTGCGCCAGTGGCAGAACTCTCTGACCAGCTACCGCGATGAAAGCGGCAAGCCCTACTCCCAGACCTATCTCAAGTGCATCAACAACCAGCTTACGGCAATTTTCAACTACGCAGTCAAGTACTATGGACTGAAAGAGAATCCATGCCACAAGGCGGGAAGTATGGGTAAGAAACACGCCGATGAGATGCTGTTCTGGACAAGGCAGGAGTTTCAGACCTTCATTGAGGTCATGAAAGACCGGCCTGCCAGCTACGCGGTATTTATGACCTTGTACTTCACCGGAATCCGTGAAGGAGAGCTATTGGCGCTTACGCCGTCGGACATCGACTTTGAAAAGAAAATCCTGACGGTAAACAAGAGCTATCAGCGTCTCGGCAGAGAGGACATCATCACCACGCCGAAAACGCCCAAGAGCAACCGCACCATCCCCATTCCCGACGGTCTTTGCACCTGTTTGCAAGAGTATATGTCCCATTGCTACGGGCTGCAAAAGGACGACCGGCTCTTTCCCTACACCAAGAGCTTTCTGTATCACGAAATGGAGTATGGCTGCAAGGCATCGGGGGTAAAGCGCATCCGGGTGCATGACATTCGCCACAGCCACGCCAGCCTGCTGGTGGAGATGGGCTTCTCTCCGCTGCTGATCGCGGAGCGGCTCGGACATGAAAAGGTGCAGACAACGATGGACACGTACAGCCACCTGTACCCCAACAAGCAGGTGGAGGTAGCCAGACAGCTTGACGGCATTATGCCGTGAGCCTCTGGCTACAAAAATCGCTGCAAATGTAGCCAATTTGTAGCCACTAAAAAAGAAAAATCCTGAAAAACGCTGTATTACCAACGCTTTTCAGGATTCAGAAAACACTAAATATTTATTCCCACTCGTTGCTGGGTATCATATTCTAACGGATTTTGCTTTAGAAATATGATGCCCTGTTCTTTTGATTATTTGATATATCCATATTATTCAGCCTATACGATGGGCTGTTATCAAATTGTTATCATGAGTGATAACAACGGCAGAAGAAACTTTATTTTCCCTCAAATAGATTCTCTTCATCTACTAAATCAGGTGCATCAATAATAACCGTTGATTTACGCAGTATCTCTATAAAACTATCAGGAAGAGATGTAGTTGAACTACTACTATAATTCGCTGTCGCTGTCCAACTATACGTGTTGTACTGTATCTGTTGCATCATTTGAAATACTGTCCTCTCCGGAATCTTCAATATCACTTTCGAGCCGCCACCCCTCAAAAATTCTGTCATCACTGAGGCGCTGTTGAGGGCCAGCAGGGGTCGATATGCTCTGAATGGTAATCTTGCCTTGTGATACAAACGAATTACTACCGCCAGGCAAACTCTCAACAAGTCCTCTCTTGATAGTATATTCACCGCCATTGGTTTTGAGTAGGGCTCTTGGATCAAAAACATCTCCAAATCCTAATTCCTTACTAATATCATCGTATAGATTTTTTATTAATTTATACAAGTGCTCGTCAGGTTTAACAATATTTAGGCCGAGTACATCTCTTGCTTCTCTTCGATTAATTGTATAATCATGACTGCCAGATTCACTACATAGGAACGCTATAATTTGCTTAATCTTGTTTTGATCTGTAACCTGATTGGTAAGCAATTTCTCTGCAAGCATCTTTATTTGAGCACGTGATCTATAAACATTTCCCAATACCAAAGGATGTACACTATCTGACAGTTTTATTAGGATATTAGAAAGTGCTATATCATCTTTTATTGCCAGTTCTTCTTTGGCAAATTCGAGGTATCCTTTAACCGCTTCAACGCTAACAGGCATTGTTGCCATAGGATTATTCGGAATAGCTGGGTTTAGTGGGGTGTTAATGCTTGGATCAATTGGACCAAGTGTTGCCTGTTTTGTCATTATAATCGAATTAGCACCAATACTGATTAGAGTTCCAGCACTATGTGCCTTATGTGGGATGATAACTTCTAATACATCACAATATTGGCGCAGTAAATTGACAATATTCCATGCGACCGCAGTATCTCCACCTCGCGTATATAGATACAACGATATTTTAGGCACGGTACCTATTTGATCCAAATGATTAATAAATAAATCAATTACATCTTGTGCAATTTGAGTTTCAAATCCTCTTCGATCACTGGTTATGTAAGTCAGAACTTTTGCGTTTAGCATATCCTCTAACTGTTTATACAGTTCGACTCGATTTTTGTACATAGTCATTACACCTCTTTTTTATCTGTTGCACCGTATATTTCACATATAAAATCATTAATCTTTTTGTGCACAATATTTGCTTCGTTATCCTTCCCATCTTGAAGAAGAGCAATGATCTGTTTTACAAGAACTGAGATGGTATTTTTTAACTCTGCCGACGGCTCGATATATGGTAATTGCCTAATATAATTAGCGGAATTATTTGCAGTAGGATTAATTACATGAATCAAATTGTTTATTGTATCAGAATTCATCAAGGCAAGCAAATAGTATAGATTATCGGGATTTTGAGGAAATATTCCGACTATTGATTGGTCAAATACACGGTCTTGCATCAAGAAAGCTTTAATAGTACTTGATTTGACCATAGGTATTCCGACACCTGTTTTAAAGTAAAAGGAAGAGTTTTGAAATCGTGCTTTTTTATCGGTATGATAAAATTTAATTGTAGGACAATCCCATTTTACAAACCATTCGTCTTTTTCGCGCAAATATCGGCGTTTTGATGAACTCTTAATATATGGAACATATCCGTCCGTGACATCTATTCCAGCAGTAGATGTGCAATCATAAACCTTCTCAACATCAATTTCATTATATCCTTTTGCACCTCTAACTGATTCGTTTAATACACGGATAAATTTCTTGTTATTTCCCGTATAAAATCCTGTGACTATATTTGCAACATCACCAAGCGTTTTTTCTCCTGAATTTAACAATGAAATGTGTTTACTTTCTCCGAAAACAAAACGGCATTTAGACATATTAAGGATATCCGCTTGGCGCAAAGAATACTTCTTTATATGACTTGGTGTGAGATTCTCGCTATTCAATGTGTAATGAAACTCATAAGAAGAACGAAACCCTTGGAATATGTTAATTCTATTCTCTTGCGCCAAATTCGTTTCACAACGTTCCAATGTAATTATCGATAGATTTGAGTATCCAAAACTAACGCCTGGGAAAAAATTGGAGGGAAAAATTAAAATCTCTTCAATTTTTGTTTTTGTTAATAATACTTCTCGAAGCCGGGAGTGCATATTTAAATATAAAAAAGTATCCGGGATTATGAAAGATAATCTACCATGCAATTTCAACACTGAAATGCATCGCAAAAGAAACAGAGAATAAGTTTCCTTCACATAATGCCCAGCATATTTCTTTTTTAATAAGTCGCGCCTTTCATACCCTTGCCATGCTCCATAAGGAGGATTACCAATAACTTTTGAATAATGTCCGCCTACCATGCTAAAATAGTCAAGTTCCTCGTCTGTGAGAGTATCGGTTTGCTTTAACCATAATCTCATTATGTCATATGTATCCAGTTCACTATCAAATAGGGTATCCGCTTTTCTAACAGCTATAGCCGGGTTGTTTTTATATTTTTCGTGGAGAATAGCAATCGCTCTTTCATCAATATCAAGTGCATCAATATGAACATTTTTCCCGGAACATATGATTTCATCTATAAAAGTACCTTCACCAGCAGAGGGTTCGAGAATAATGTCACCTTCTTCTACCCCTAAGCGTGTAGCCATATATGATGTTATATCTGCTGAATTGGTGTAATATGAGCAGAACAGATCTTTCATAAAAGCCATCTCCTTAAGGGTTTTCTTAAGTTTATTCTTAAGACTATTATAGTGGATTTTAGTCACCAAGTCAAGTATTTTAGCAAATCATTCTTTTCAAGGTGCTGTTTGAATTCTGCGCTGATATCATTCTCCCAATCCACATTATTATCAAGCCAAGAACGCAAATCAAAGCCCGTAAAATCTTTCATTGCTGCATAACTATCATTTGCACAATAAACCTTCCAGTATGGTGAATTTTTTAGTGTTTGCAAATAATGATTGTTTTCGTCCTCACTTTGCCGAACAAACAATAGTGTCTTTTCGACTTCACCAAGTGAATTATAAATGCTGGCAACAAGTAATAATCTATTTGTATTTCCTTTCTCATTTGAACTAAATCCGCTTTTAAAATCACAATTATAATGACTTCCACTTTGCTCAAAATGTAAATCCAGAGCAAGCTTTATCCCACCGCTATCAACCATTGTCCAAGGAATAGCATAGTGACGCTTGAGTTCTTCTTTAATCTCCGAATCCAAAACTAAGCTATCAATGTATTCATGTGCATTCATTCTTATTCTGTTCTGGACGTCATTGAAATCAGGTGGATCAATAATTGTCAAATGCTTAACTGGATACTCAAAGGGCAGCTTACAAAATGGTTCCCATAATTCTCCAATCCTACGAGCAAAAGCCATATATTCGTATTTCCATACTTTGTTTCGGTATTCAAGCATGACAACATACGAAGCATATGTTAGTAGAAGTATTTCGTTAAGTAACTGTTCGTTGTTCCATGAATTGCGCACAGATGTCGTTTTGGTAATTTCAAGTTGCTTATCACGATATGCCTTAATCTGCTTATTAATTTCGCTTGCCTTGCCCTTTTGATCTTTATCCATAAGATTAACTTCGGCAAGGATACTATCTGCCCGGTTTCTAAAAAGGGTTATCCATTCTCTTTTTGTCATGGCCAATGCCTCCTAACAATATGCTTTGTATTATACCACTGGTAGACATTGAACACAACCAAATCCCACGAAAATTCTTAATATCTGCTTACATAATAGATGGGCGGTGAGGTCTGTATTCCTCACCGCCAGTTTCTGTACTATGTAAAAATGACCTCTGCATTCACAATCTCGGTTGCCACAGATTGAATATAGTTCATCTGTCCCGCCCAGGCCATCGGATCAGCGGCTTTCAACGCCTCGGTGATACCTTGGGCCTCTGCCATCTGCCGGATGATGGTATCCAACCGCTCCTGGGCCTGCTGGTCAATATCTGCCAAGTAGCCGTTCAGCTTGCCGCTCAACTGCAAGCTGGTGTAAAGGGCCTTGCGGTACTCCCTGATGTACCGCAAATGCCGCTGACCCCACAGACCAATAGGCCGTTCTTCTTCCTCTGGTAAGGACAGGCAGGGGAGGTAATAGTCCCCCTGGCGCTCATACCATAGGCCGTTGCTCTCGTCATAGATGTACTTTTCCATAAAATTACCTCCATTTTTTGATTACCGGGTACTTGCCCTCGTTTTTTGCCCTGCCCCTCGCCTCCGTTCCTTTTCAGCTTGTTCCTGCTGGTGAGCGGCTTCCAATATCCTGTCTGCCTGTTCCGGGCCAATGGCCCGTCTGACCCGCTCATAGTCCCTGACCTGCCCCTTTAGGCTGTTCCTCTCGGCGCAGACCTCGTAAATTCTGGCTGAAAGAGAGCTGTTCTTGTTGATCTCCCGGTCATAGGCACTCTGCAACCTCTCAAACCTGCTCTTGAGGTCGAAGTAGGCCCGGTAGACGGAGCGCAGCACTTTGACAATCTTCTCCCAGAGAGGCTTGCCTTCTTCTCCCGGTAGGACTTGGCACTCTCCAGCGGCCCCGGTTCCGGCAAAGTCCGCTCCGGGTCGTCGGAGAAGTCCGCCGCCAGCTTTTCCATGCCCTTCAGCAGCGGGGCCACATCGTCCAGCTTGGCCTTGGCCTGGGCCGCTTTCTTCTCGGCGGCGTCCGCCTCCTTCTTTCTTTTCTCAGCCTCAGCCTGGGCCAGCACAGCCGCCTCTTGAAGCTGGGCAAGCCGCTCCCGTTCACGCTCTACCTTAAATTGTGTGACCGTCAAATGTTCCTCAGAGCTGCCCCGTTCCCCACGCTCCAGGTCATCATACCCGGCGTTTCGCATGGCCCGGAAAAAATCGTCCTGCAAAACGCTGTACGACTTTTTAAGAGCCTGTTTAAAATCTTCTAATGAGGATGGCAATGAGGGCAAAAATGAGAA
>OFGL01000773.1_pt1 | contig 23576 bp, 25 predicted proteins | sample 1521801 | NCBI WGS metagenome assembly OFGL01 (sample SAMEA3504085, study PRJEB24116) | mouse gut metagenome | biome: mouse gut; feature: mouse-associated habitat; material: faeces | place: Denmark | collected 2011 | reverse complement strand
TTTCAAGCAGTTTCCGTATATATTCCAGCCTCTTAGCAAATCCCTCCTGCATACTGGCAATATACTGTTTACAAAAATTGTCTGTCTGCTGATACAGCATTGTAATACTTGTCTCCGAAACATTTGAAACATTAGACTGTCCAAGTATCGAACTCGGCACACATGCGCACGCATAAAATTGCTGAATGATATAATCCAGTTCCAGCTTGATAGAATCCCTATCCATATCTGCCGATGCATATTTGAAGTCTGAGCCATCCTCAAGATTCAGTACAGTACCTACAATATTATTCGGTATTGATGAATCTATTCTTTGTCCACTCACAACCCCAAGCGGATTCAATGACAGTGTTGTTACTGCATCATCCAGTTTTGAAAGAAGATTCTCAATCGTATCCATCAATGGAATTAAGTCCAGTATAAACGGATCGCCAAACTTATCATACCGCGACTTATCCATAGCAGAATACCAGATTGGAAGTCCCGTTAAATTAACTTTCGTATCAACCAGCTTTTGATTCTCATATACTTCTACCCGATCAGGATAATATATCACATAATTATCTTCCCTTGTTTCTTCATCCTTCCAGTATTCAACAAAGCTTATATATGTACCATGTCCGTCATAAACTGGATAGGAATCTTTATTCCTTATGATTTTTGAACGTATAACATCGTTATCATCCAGATAGACGTACTCGAATGCGTCTCCATAGCTCACAAGTTCCTTTGCAACTTCCATATCTGTTTTATTATAGCTGCCCTTTTTGTAAACTTTATTCAGAAATGACACAAACTCTTTGTCACCTGTCAGCGATACCGGATTAGAACAGATATAACCCGTATGGAACCTTATAATACTCTTCAAAGTCTGCAATATGATCTTAGCTGTTTCAAATGTCTTGCCCTTAAATTCAAAATCAGGACGTGCAAGTATCGCATGTTCCCTCCGCAAATATTCATCAATGCTGCTGATTCTGGAAATCCTGTCTACGTGCTTATTCTTCTTAATTTCTGATTCAAACCAGTACCCGTTGTCTCCCATTATCCTGTCCTTCACCTTCTTTCTGTCTGGATTTTTAAACAAGCCTTTTATATGATCCCCAAATTTCAATATGGGGTTACGTTTTTCATTTTTCACTGTCTGTCCTTTCCATGCCAGATGCACTTAACCAGACGCACTCCATCAGGCAGCTTCTTTTTCTCCACAATGGCTTTAACCGCCTTATCTTCCAGACGGTTCTTTGTTTCATACGGCATACTTCCATTATCATAATCGAAAAAATATTCCTTTACTGCATCTGCCATATAAAACACACTCCCGCCATTGTTTATATAATCCGTAAAAGCTGCATCCAGAATGCTTTTATATTCTGCATATTCCATATTTATTTCTTTAAAATCCTTTCAAAAAATGGCCCTGTATGCGTTTTTCAGCACGTTAAATGTAATATATGCCGCTTGCCATTCCTTCCAACGCCATACAGAACGCTAATACCCTGTCATCTTTTGCTCCTGCTACAGCCTGAACCTTTCCATTATTATCAGCCTGAAATGATTTCATTTCGTTCAGCAGCCCTTTTGAGTTTATGCACACTTCTCCCTTTTCAAACATTTCAACAAACCTGTTAATGATAATCGGCCTGCTTTTGGCACTTGTCTCAAATCCAGGCTTCTTTCTCATTTTCCCCTTTGCATCATAAGAACGGTACTTATAAAGATTAATATATCTGTTATTTGAATCATATAACTTGTCCACAACCGTATGTCCAGCGGATAATTTCTCTATTACAAGCAGACAAGTGTTGTAATATTTTCCAATTTCCCTCACAATTTCAGCAAAAGCATATGGCTTAATTTTATTACTGGCAAATTCCATACACTGAAATCCGTCTTCATCAACAATCGTAATGACACTATTATCTGATCCAATGCCTTCCCCTGTGTCCACGCCTCCATAGTATTTCTTTCCGGCTTTTGGATATTTCCATATTGTAATGCTGTTCTTCCATTTTCTGAAAACAGGGGATAATTTCTGAGGTAATTCAAGTTTGGATGTTTCATCGACATAGTTAAGACGTGACTGTACAGACTGTAAGTCAAAGATATTATTTCCAGACACAATGAAACTTTCCATTGCATTAGACGGATATTCCTGTCTGAACTTTTCCAATCCAATATTCGCTATTTTCATCCTCCGCCACATCAGCTTCATTAACGCAAGCGGATTCTTTTCACCATTCATTTTATGATACAATGCCAGTTCCTCCTCATCCAGATCATCGGCTGTAAGATAACGTCCATTCCGATTTTTATAAATTTCTGAATTTTCTTTATATGCTGTTAAGAATAAATATTTATCATCCAGCCACGAAAAGAAAAACGGCTTATATTGTGATTCTTTGTTTACAGCTTTCATCCATAATTCAAACCACATATTCATTCCATTGCTTGTAGACTCTAATACCATCTGTCCATCTGGACGCAATGCAGCTTCAATAGCTACTAACTGATTCTTCAGCTTGTCATCATCCATGAACGCTACTTCTGTTAAATGGACATATCTCAATGTGCTTCCCCTTGCAGCATCCTTGGAACCGCATACACAGCATATGATTCTGCTTCTGTTTTCAAGCAGAAGTTCTTTTCTGTTATTCGCAACGTCTTTGATCTTTACAGATGGATTCAGGTCATCATACATAGCTTTCAGCTTCTTAAAAACGCTATCCACTGTATCAAGCGAATAGGACATTATCATGCATACGGTATCTTCTTCTGTATGTGTAAGATATAAGGAATACGCCAAAGCAAGCGAAGTTATCCCAAGCTGCCTTGATTTTCCAGTCAGATTATATTTTCCAAAATTTTTTAATAAAAGTTTCTGGTGATAGGTAGGTTCAAACGGGACTTTACGCCCTTCCTTATCAACAATCACGCAAAAATACTTAATCCAGAGAAGAGGATCACTGACTATCCGTTTCAATTTTTCTTCTTTGGTCATTAACTCACCACCTTTATAAGCAAAAACTGCACAGCAGGAATAATCCCGTCATGCAGCATATAAATCAAATCTATCCTGTTACTGTTCTGGTATATAAAAACTTTTATATAGTAATTTATTCTTCATAGGAATAGCTGTAATCTTCCTCATTTTTTTCCAGATCATCGTCTGGAATCCTGCTTAATAATTTCGTCAGTCCATTTTCTTTATCTTCTTTGAAAAACTTGTCTGAAAAGTCCTGCCATGCTTTAAATGCCTGTACATCACCATCCAGAGCCTTTTTATAGTATGTATCATATAATTCTATCATTTTCTTCTGATGCAGACGTTTCAATAACCACTTAACGGCAGTCTGGCATCCCTGTTCCATAATATACCTTTTACAGATATCTTCTGTAATTGTCTCCGAAAAACACTTATAACGGCTTTTCAGATCCTCAAAATCTTTTACTGGTTTTCTGTCAGCTTCTTTCAGATATTCAGGGCAGTAAAGGTACATAATATAATAAGCCTTTAAGTCTGTTCCTGTTATCTCTTTCAGTGTCGCATAGATCGACTTTTCTTTACTGACAGATTTTCCCCATACTCCGTTACTGCTTGATTTTTCGCCTGAATCCTTTGGTTTTCTTCCCATGTATGCCACTTCCTAAAATCTTATAAAAATTAATACAGATAAAGAGCCACCCGCCATGCCCATTAATCCTAAAGGCATTCCAAGAACGACTCCTATAATAATCCTTTCTTTATTTTTCATACACATATCCTCTAAGTTTATCACCAGACAATGTATCTATCTGATTTTCAGCGTTAGCTCTCAGTTTTGAAACATACTTTATGTAATCAATAATATTCATTTTCTGCCATGCTCTTTCAAAATTTCTCGCAGTAATTTTATCAATGGATCTTTTTAAATCTGCTTTTGTAAACTTAGTTGCATATTCGCCAGTAAGTTCCATCCTTATAATCTTTTCTATTATTTCTGTTTCTGACATCCCATGCCCTGTATCCTGAAATTTTTCACACATCATAAGAGCCAGCTCTGCAGCTACGCATATTGCAAGTTCTTCATGTGTCAGGTATGGATAATCTTTATGTCCTTCTACAAAAAGATACTTTTTCAGATCTAAATATGTATTACCTGATTCAATATCAATACGCTTCTGCTCCGAAAGATTAGGATTTTCCATCATTGTCATATTATGGCAATATAAAGCAACCTCGTTATATTTCAGAGGCTCTATCCAGTTCCATTTATAGATCATGCAGGAAACTGGTTCTTCCAAAACATTTCCCATGTTGATTTTGTCCATCGTTTCAAAAGACAGCGGTTCCTCCATAACAACATTGCCATTTGCACATACCTGTATCCCTGTATCCACACAGATTGTATTCTTATTATCATCCATCATCAGCTCTACTAAATATGTGCCAGACATATATTTCGAATTTTTAATATTATTATCCTTTGCCCTGCCTTCCTTTTTCACCCATTGTGTCCCGTTTCTTTTAAGGTCTTTATTTCTTAACACATTTCCATGCTTATCCTTCAGTCTTGTCTCCCACTCTCCCTGATCATCCACTTTCACATGCCGGTTTGCATATGTCTTATAAAAATCAATCGCTTTCTGAATATCATTTTTATGGAATATTGAGTTTGATATGGATATTGAAACCGGAGGTGATTCTTCTGGATCATTCCTTGTTTCATCATTCCAGACATAATTATAAATATAATCTGCAAGACGGTTCAGTGCTTTTACACATCTGATACCAAGATCATTTAGAATTGTTCCATTATCTACTGTCGTACACCGTCCTAAACGGATTTTCTTTTCTATAATAATATCAACCATTTTTTCAATCACATGAGGAGCCAGAAACGGCTCGCCTCCTGTCAGTGACAAATGATATATCTGTTCAACCTGGCCAAAGATTTTTTCTAATATTTCATCTGACATATCAAGGTTTTGCGGATCTCCCCTCATACAATGGCTGCATGTAAGATTGCATTTTCTTGTAACTTCCAGCATAAGATTATAATATGGCAGACTTATACCAACTTTTTCCCAGTCTAATTCTTTATTCAATCACATTCCTCCATAATACTATAGCCATACGCTCTTATCTTCTCCCTCGATCTGGCGGATATTCCACAACAAGACAGTTGCTGCAGTACTGCTTTCCCGTCTCCTTATTTGTATACAGCATAAAGTTTACAATCATGCCACGCTCCGGCACATCATCCACAAACTGTGATATATGAAAGAAATAACTCTCGCCGTCATGGTCGCTCTGGATAAAGCCATATCTTTTTTCACTGTTAAAACTTATAATCTTTCCCATATATCGCGGTCTTGGCTTCCATGCTTTTTTCTTTCCCTGTTCATCCATAATAAATATTCTTCCTTTCAAATTTATTTTTATCAATAAAATTCAAGTTTCAATGTATGCTGTTCTATCCCTGAGACTTCTTTCCCGCATCATTCTTAGGCGGTCTTCCAGGCTTTTTTGTTGTCGGCTTTTCTTCTTTCATTTCTTTCATCTGTTCCATCCGTGCCTTCTCTTCCATCTTCTCTTTTTCCTTATCAGTTTCAAATGTACCGTATACTTTCGCCTGGGATGCAGCATTGATCCCTTTTATAATTTCATTATGGTTATGTTCCGTAACCCTTACCACCCCGCGCTCAACCTGTCCGATTAATTCATGACAGACACTGCAGTATCTGGCAACATCACGCAATGACAATTCTCTTTGAAGCCGGTAATCTTTCAAATCAAATCTTGATAACATCTGTCTATATCCTTTCTTAAAAATAATTGCCTTAAAAGAACGGGATGCAACTTGTAACTGCATAATTGCATCCCATATTAGAAAAATACTGGTATTGAAAACCAGTGAGAAATGACTAAGCAATCGTTTTACGGATGACAGCACATCCTTTTGTATCCATTAATTTAACGGCATAAAGATCACTAGCAATAAGGTCAGTTGCCAACAGCTTGCCCTCTCGTTCCTCTTCAATCGTGACTTCTTTCTGCCAGATTACGCCTAACGCATTCTTTTTGACTATGTATGTTTTACATTCTAGCAGATTTGTATCATATGTATTATTGTCACAGATAATAACAGGAATCACGCCAAGCCAGTATCCGATAACTCCATTTTCAACAACACCGTTTCCGTCTTTGGCATATGTCTTGGAAATAGAAATAAATTCATCCATTGCAGTAAATACTTTTCTCATCCTATGGTTAATCAGTATGCCCGCGAAACTTGCTGAATCAACATCATCACCAAAACAGTCAAAGGCAGATTCAATAGCTGTAATATCCAGTGACGGAGACGCAACTTTGTACACAGCATTGTCATCCATCTCTTTAATCAGGCTAAAATCTACATCCTTAGCCATGACTTCGCCCATTTGTTCAGCCATACGGTCTTTCATTGCTCCTTTCACCTGAATAGAATCCTTATCATAAATTCTGACAGATTTTCCTACCTGCTTAATCTTAGCGGTAGAATCACTCATGTTAACTTCTTCCGGTACAAGCGGTGTTCCTTTTACAACATCCGCTGCATCTGAAATCCTATCAAATGTCGGAAAATGGATTGTATCACCACAGGTACGAATATCTTCTGCAACGTCACTCATATCAACTGCCAGCTTTCCCACACGCAATGCAATGTCCATTTTTGCATTAACGGCTTCACTGAAAAGCTCCGCTATAACTAAAGTATTTGCCATATATTATTACCTTCTTTCTTAAAATTTTTACAATATAAAAGCCTGATCCATGTTCAGAATCAGACTGTCTTATAAACTATATTTACTTTTTACCTCTTAATCTCTTGAAAGATTCTGGATGCCGTTCTGCGAATTCAGCTTTCTTTGAATAAGGCCACTTTGCAAACTCTTCTGGTGTGACTTTATCATCTGAACTATGATCTACAGGTTTATAGCCGTTTTGTTTCATCCGTTCTTTCACAATATCGTTCACAAGTATATGGAGTTTATCCACATCCGCATTATCTTTTAAATAGTCAGCCAGTTCCTTATTAAGCCCGTTAGCTGATAATTTTTCCTGTACCTCAATCCTACGTTGTCTATCAGCAACATCCTTTTCAGATTTTTCCAGTTCTGCAATACGTTTTTCCAGCGCAATCTCAGCTTCACTTTTTTCAACAGGTGATAACTTTTTAATCTGAACTTCCAAATCTTCAATCTGTTTGGAATACTTCTTATGCAGTTCATCCTCTGCGCTCTTAATTTTCTTTGCAAGTTCATCCTCTGTATATGTTACAGATGCTCCCTTATCCTCTGGCTTGTCTGCCTTAGAATCAGTTTTCTTTTTATCCTCTGGCTTACTGTCTTTGCCTGTATCCAGACTTTCATTATTTTTATTATCTTCCATAACTATTATTCCTTTCCTCGTTAAATAATTATTTCTTTTTATATGTATAATCTGCTGTTTTACATAAAAAGCATTCAGATATTCCGGTTATTCTTTCAATATTTTAAGGAGGATATAGGAAAACCGGAAAAAGACTATTTGTCATTATTTTAATATTGCGATTTTAAATACCAGATTTAAAAGGGAATTTTAAATAATGGCTTTTAATAAAATTTTTATACGTTGATCCGTATAGAAAAGAGTATTATTAGTGAATTAACTCACTAAATAAATTTATATCAATATTTCCATGTGTGTTGTGTAGCATACACTTCCATATAGATACCAGAATTTTAATAACCCTTTGACAATAGATAACTATTAAGGGATTCTCTGTCTAACAAGCCTAAATCACATTTACTGTTTTTATATCGTGACAATAAGCCTTCATTAATTTTGGTCTGCTTTGATATGTGTTTCTGATTCACACCTTCTATGTGAATAAAATTAACTAATCTGTCCCTCAAAAATTCCTGTGACATATTATCCTCACTTTCTATTTGTAGAATATTCACAAGCAAACCTATGAATTTTATGCAAAATTACTATATTAATTATTATTTCTTTATGATATTATTAAAGTTTATATATACCATACCATGTAATATCTAAAAAAATAAGAATCACAAAAAACATTGTTTTACTTATCTTTTATAAGGATACTTTTTTGATTGTTGGGGATTTTTCTTTAAGTGGTTCTTCGTCTGCATATTCAAATTTAAATTGGTTTTTGTAGATGGGATTTTTTACTTTTCCTGAAAGACGCTGTTGCACTGTAGATATTCCAGATGCTTCAGTATTCACCATATGAAACTTATTGCACAATGCTTTTCCAACTTCCGATATAGATGAGTATGTATTAATTGTATTTGTTTTAATATCAGCTAATCTAACTGCTCGTTTTTTATGAGGTATAAGCTTATTCAAAATATCTATTTCTTCTTCTAAAAATCTATTTTGATTAGTTCTATGCCATGTATATAAATTAACATCCTTATACTTTTCATTTTGTTTAGTTATAACTACACCTTCATCTAAAGCTTGTCTTACTAAATCCATCTTTTCTTGAAAACGTTTTTCTAGCATATTTTGATTTACATCAATACCAATGCTTTTTAGTTTGTTTATCTGTTTTTTGTTCAATTTTCCTTTTTTATAGTTTTTACATACTCCTCTATATCCTTGTTCGATTGAATATCCTTCAATTTTATCATCACGCTTAAAGTTCAAATGTCCATACTTTTTCTTATATAACAAAACGTGTCTACAAAACCTATCAAAACCACTTTCTACATCCCAAATAAATTCCAAATCATTTAACTGATTTGTCCTTTCCTGAGATAATAAATAACTGCCCTTTCCTCTCTTTGTTTGACGTATATGACGAACCCAATTCGATAAATTTATTTTACTTCCATCTTCAAACACATGAATATATCCTTTCGGAACCAAGCATGAACCATTTTTCTCTTTAAATTCTTTCAATGCCTTAATATATAAATCCCATGAATCTTTTAATATTCCCTCAATATTTCTAAAAGCATTCACTGAATCCAAAACCTGATCAAACACAAAGAATTTCTCAATATCCTCTCTTGTTATTTTATTCCTATCACTGCCATATTCCTTCTCTTCACCCTCACCATCTTCACTATCTCTATCTTCTTTATCCCTCTTATCAATAGCTTCCAACAAATCATTCTTAAAACTACAATCCATAATAGATTCACAACTGGCAACTAAATCAAATATTATCGGCACACTCTTCATATCAACAGAAAAACAACGTCCCAATTGTTGTAGATATAAATTAGGGGATGTGGTATCTCTCAACAGAATAACGCCATCAATTCCATGCACACCCTCTGACAGTATCCCAACAGATAGACATATAGACAAACTATCATCTTCCATAAAAGCTGAAAACTGTTTGTCTTTCTCTGGATTCTTACAATGTACTTCGTATAAATTTACTTTCATTCCTGCCTCTGTAAACCATTTCTCTAAGCAAGGCTTCATCAATTTTAAGTGATTAATATTACGGCAAAAGGCAACATATTTCCCTTTATCTCCTTCAATATACTTCTTAAAAATATCTGAAATACCAGTACTTTTATCAAGATTGTTTTTCATTGTTTTGACTTCTTCTAATAATTCTTTCTTTTCTTCCTCGCTATTGCAGCTTTGCATGATCTTCTTATTTATTGCATTAAACTCACTGTCATAACTATACAGTCCTGCTATATAGCGTGGCAAAGGTAATATGCGGTTTAGAATCGCATCTGCAAGCCCTATTTCATTTGCGACACACCCATCGAACAATTCTTTGCACATATCCCTTTTACCATCTAAAAATCTAATTGGAGTAGCTGAAAAACCGATATACTTACAATCGTTTGGAAATAAATCAAACATTTTCCGTAACCCAGATTCCCATGTCTTGGCACCTGCCCTGTGCATTTCATCTACCATTACAATAGCAGGTGAATTATACACTTGTAGTTTTTCATCATCCATTTTACCTAAAGCAGAATAGGTAATAAATTTTACATTATCGCCCAGCAATCCATACTTGTCCATTTTTTCTTTTAACTGTTTGAAAATATATTTTTGTGGTTCGATAATAATAATATCACCATCTAACGCTATATAATCCTCTATCAGTTTTAGGATCAGGAATGATTTTCCCGATCCGGTAGGCTGAATAACACAAGTTCTGTTGTTCGTCTTGAAATGCTCTTTTATATTTTCATATGATTCCTGATTATGTTCAAATAAATTAATACTCACCCTCACTACTCCTTATTCTGCTTTTCGCTTAACAATTTCATATTCCACGCCATCCAAACTAAATATCTCATTATCCTGTTCCATCAATTTCCCTACATCTTTAAGACTTGAAACCTTGTTTACAGTATGCTTCTTTGGTTCATATTTCTGCACATATGAAACTGTGCCTTTCCCACTTTCTTTGATTGCTTTGAGAAAATCATCCTTGTGTGCAGCATACACATATCTTAAAAGCAATCCCCCAGCTTTCGCCTTTATTATATCCTGATCTCTTTTATCAACATAAATATATTTTCCTTTTTCATCCCTGATAATTTTCCCATGATGTGGATCTCTTTTAGGTCGCTTGTCATACACTTTACGAATAAGTACATTTATATCAAATGGAGTAATCTCACGCTCTTTTATGTTATTGATAACATCCTTCTCTATAGTATTTATCTCTTCGTACATTTCATCATAGGATAAACTGCCTTCCCTATATTTACCCCTAACACAATTTATTTTACTGTTTGCTTCAAGACACAATTCCTTTATAGCATTTATCCTGTTATAATCTGCTTTCATTCCGCTTGGAATTGGTTTTAAAACATCCACAAAGCAGGGAAGATATATTGTTCTCGGACTTCTCACAATCTTCTCTCTGATAATCTGGCTCAAAATATCCATTGGTGACTCCATCTTTCGATAGATTACTTCTCTTAATGCCTTTTGTTCCTGTACATATGCTTTCTGTTTTTGATGGTGCAATTCCTTCTGTTCTTCATTCTCATACTTTTTACGTTTCTTCTTTTTAGGCTGTGATTTAAGAAGATTCTTTGTAAAGTATGGATGTATCATATAATCTTTACTTACCATCAAAACATCATTAATTTCTGCATTAATTTCTTCCAATTCTTTCTCTGTTGTAGCATTATTCCTTTTTTCTACAAGCCTTTCATATTCTTTTATCTTCTTTTCTGATAAGCTCTTTTTATAGCGTGTTTCAGTGAATACAATCGTATCACCTTCTATAATAGCATTTTCTGTCTTTAAATATGGTCTTGACCTAATTTTTTTTATTTCAGTTTCAATATTTGTATCATACGTCCTCTTAGCACTATCAATAGAAATATTTGATAAAACCTCCAAAAGACATATATCATCATATATCATAGGCAGATATTTTTGCTTATTTTCTTTCGTGCCAGTATTGCATAAATGAAAATAAAATGAAGATAAATCTCGTGCTAAGTTGCATATTTTTCCTATCATGTCACTACAAAGAATGTTATCTATTCTACTTAAGTTTTCATTGGTAAATTCATAAAATTTTGACCTTTGTGGTACACAGTTTATCGGAATCATATAATCTTGAACTGCTTTTATCTTTTCTAAAATGATAGAATTATTGCCAATAAAAGCCGTATCTGAATCAACATCACATCCGTTCCATTTAGGAGCAAGGAATGCGCCTCTATCAAAGAAATTTACTATTATGATATTATCTGACAAATTAAGCCATTTCCACTCGTCACGATATGTATTCTTCAAGAGTGCATTGTTTGCAGTACAGATATGTGGCGAACGCATACCATATAATTCTTCTCCATTTTCGTATCTTTGACAATAGCACTCGAACCCATTCAGAATACTTGTCTCAATCGTATCGCCACAAGAAGCTCTTAGCATTTCAAAAGGATTGCCAAATAAAACACAAAAATCCGATCCTTTAATCTGTATCTTTCCATTAAGCAATTTGTCAATAATTCCATTGATTTTAAATCTTTTGTAATCCACAAACCATTTAGTCTTACTAATATCATTATTAACATTAAGAAGTGCAAGCATCATGGAATCTTTTGCTTTATCCGTAGCCCTCATATCAATACCACGCTTAAACCAGGCAACATACTTTTTCATTAAATTTATTTCTTCAACTTGAAGCTTTGCCAATTCCCACAGATCATCCCTATCAAAATTAAGGCTCAAAAGAATCTGATACCATAATTGTTGCTTATCACCTAATTTTGATTTATGCTCAGTCTTGCATACACCAAACTTTTCATCCTTAATCTTTTTCCTAAACCAGTCCCATGTCAAACGCTGCTGTTCTAATTTAATATCTTTCAAAATCTGTTTCGTTTCATCATCATAAGACATACAGATTTCATCATACTTCTTTTCAGCTTCGCTTATACTGTACTGTGACGTTTCTATATCATCCTGTGTCGGTGGCTCTTTTCCTTTTTCTGGATCATAATTCAGCAGCATTGTAAGTTTACGCTTTGCAGTAGCCACAGCCTGTTTTGCTTTCCTTAATTCCTCATGCTTTTCAATCAACGGTGCTTGCAGTTCCCTGAGATGTTTCTTTTTATCTTCATCAATCATATACTCACATACAATATCAGCAAATTTAAAAATCTTTACAGAATTAGGAGTAGTCACCATCTTAACATCTTCTGTTTTAAACTCATTTCCAAACATATCCTTTAAAACTGGATTCTCCACGCCTTTAAAGCGTTCCTTATAATATTCCTGTAAATTTGTATTGAAAGCTGCCGTTTTAAAGAAATGATTTCTCAAAAGCATAAATCCATATGGTTCATAACTATGTTCTGTTTTATTTCCGTCCTTATCTTTAACAGCATACTTTCCATTTTTGAATACACTAAAATCAAGTAAAGATTGTCCATCCCATAGATCCGTCTTTTGTGTGTAAGGCTCTCTGACAACTTTCAGTTCTGTACCCCTGCCGTTTTCCGTTGGGAATGGCTTAACCACGTTACAATCCATTGTGGCTTGTCCTGATATATCATCAATCAGCAAAATAGAATCAACAGGAATCTCAAGTTCACCAATAATAGAAGATGCTATCAGACTCTGGTAGCTTCGGATTGATACAATATCCGCTTCTTTTAATTCACTGAACGGTATCCCTAAGTTCTGCCATTCATTCATGACATCATAATATCTTTCATCTATAAACAGACAATTCCCCACTCTTGCTTTTGAACTTGTTCTCTGGTAATTAACATAATGCACACCATTGATTGTAACTCCATCCTTATAAGCCATCTTACGCAGCTTCTTTTTGGAAATAAGTTTCTTCATTTTCTTTCCATCAGCTTCCACAATGGATTTTGTTTCAGGATCATAAGCCTTTTTAGGAGTATCATCCTCAATCATGATATCTGATTTGAATTTTAGATTGATAATTAAATCTGTATAATCACTGTCACCAATGGTTCTAATAGCTTTATCATCAGTTTTCTCCTTTACTAATTGTCTCATTTTTCTCCCCATTAAAGAATCCGCTATTGTTCCAGAATAATAAAATCTGTTATTCTTATCAGGAAACTTTACTTCTTTTTTCATGGAGAATATCTCTTTTGATAGTTCTTCAATTCTCTTTTGTATTTCTACAAATCTTTCTCTGTCTGGATTATCACTGTTTTCTATTACAGCTTTTTCTTTTTTCAATTCCTCATATTCTTTAATTACTTCATCATCTTTTATCTGGAAATACAAAACTCCGCAATCAACATTCCTGATCAGCATTTCATTATAAATTTCTGCCATTCAATAATTCCTTTCTTTACTCAAAATATTGTTTCTATGGGATAGCATTGCACTACCCCTCTATGTACTTCTCAAAATGCAGGTATCACACACCCCATAATTCCTTTAATTCATTCAAACACTGCATAGCTTCCACACTTCCACCAGTATCAGGATGTATGGATTTTGCCAGTGTTATATAACACTTTTTAAAATAATTTTTACTTTCATCATCTGCTTTATTTCCATGTAAACCATCAAAAATCTTTTTAAATGCATCGCTGTATTTTTGCTGCCACTTCTTTTCATTTTCTGCATCTATCTTTTCCCTATATAGCACATCCTCCTTATGCGCTTTTTTCCATAGCATGATAAAATCATTTTTATATTTTCTTGGAATTTCAATTATCCACACATCATTCGGCGCTTCATCATACAAAACACTTCGGGTTAAATAGATATTTTTATGCCCATTGCATTCAATATAAAACTGACATTTTCTAAAACCGTTTTTATCGGTTATAAACTCATATTTCAATTCACATTCAATATCCAGTGATTCAAATATCATGCTGCGCTTACGCATTAAATTTTCTCTTTCATTTTTTAGATCAGCTATCTTTCTGTCGATCTCATTCATACGGTTATCTGCTTCTATAATCCTTTGTTCTGGTGTATTCTTTTCTTCTTTCTTTGGTACAGAATTTTCATTACTATTATTCCTAAGTTCCCTGTATCCTGCACTGATAGAGGTTTTTCCTGATAAAACACGCCGTTTTACCTCTTCATTGTCTGAATCTAAAACACGTTTAGCCTGTCTATATGTTTCACGATTTACATTAGCCATTTCTGCAAGTTTAGCATTAGTTTCATTATCCTGTTTTTTCCTGTTTTGGACTTCCACAAAATTTTGTGGAACTTCACGTTTCTTATCATACTGATTTCCATGATATTCAGACTGCCGTTCTTTTGCCTGTTTTTCAAAAATTGGTCTGTATTTTTCTGCAATGGCAATTCTCTGGATCGTTTGCAGATTTCGCCTTGCAAGCTGGTTTTCAAGCATCCACTTAATAACATTTTCCTTTGAATCAAAATATACAGGCTCAAAACAGTAATCTGATAATTCAATGCCGTTTTTGCTGCATATTTTATAGCGGTTATGTCCGTCAACTATGTATCCTATACCATCGTTGTTTTCTGGAAACCACACTTTAATCCTGCCAAACTTCTGATCAAATCCATTTTCTATTAATGACTGTGTTAATGAATTAGAATCGTCTTCGGATAATCTTGGCAGCAAATCCTTTAACTCTTCATCAATCTGTATCTTTTTAAAGTCTATTGTCATATAATACTTTCCTCTCATATTTTTTATTTATCATTTCCAACACAACAAACCATTTCAATTTCCTCACACCATTCCATCAAATCTTCATACGATATTTCTATAAACGTATCTTCTTTAACAGGATAATTTACTACATCAAAAAATGTGAATATTAAACAATCCTTTATGCTTTCATCTATAATACTTCCGCTTATGCATTCACTATTTTTCATAGCATCTTCCATGCTCATATTTCTGCACTCAAAATTGTCTGTACACCAAATGCTGTTAAGAAAATCAATATTTTTATCCAATAATTCATCATAATCATATACACGATATAATTTCTTCTTTTTAATCATTCTTTGTTTATCTCTTTCATTCAATCAAATTTCTCAATGTTGTTTCACGCTTATTCAAAAACGGAAAATAAAGATCAGAGAAAATATAAGTAATTCCATGATCGTTTGTTTTAATCATGTAAGAAATTGTACACTCTGTTTCCGTTGGTACAGAAAATATCCTTATATGCTCTTTATTAATTTTCAGCTTCTTTTTGTTGAAATATTTGCAGATATTTTCTACATCTCTACCAATTTTCTTTAATCTATAAAATACATGCTCACCGCCCATATGCTCTTCTTCAAATGGACTCATGCAAAGATTGACTCCTATATCATCCTCTGCATCTTCATCTACATTGACATTTTGCAATAAATCTTCTTTATACCAAGACAAATCAGCTATAATGCTATCAATATAATTTCCAATTAAAATTGTTCCATCCGTAAAATCAATAGGTGCTACTTCATATACATACTTAAACATTCTTCTTTTTCTCCTTCTTCATTTACTATATTTACACACTCAAATCATGTAATTTTTTTGCACTGTTATAATATTTCTCGTAATCATCTAATCCAGGAAATTTCTCTGCAAGTTCCACTATAAATATAGATTTATCATAATCAGTACCATATCCATGTTGCTCATATAAATCATCTGCATATTGTTGAATCTTTACATCTAAAGGTATTTCTCTGTTTTGTTCTTTCTTTTTCATATGAATAACTCTTGTTGGAACTTCATAAGATGTGTTTTTATCATCTTTTGGCTTTTCAATATTCTGTTTAACTTTCTGTTTGTCTTCTGATTCCAAATCACTTGCAGATGGCATATTTATTATTTCCTCTATGGAAAAATCATTATCTCCTGTCTCCATAGAATTAGGTTCACCCCAGTTGTCATTTTCAAAATCATCTTTTCTTTTATCATCTGTTTTACTCTCATATACTGGAATATTTTTAAAACCATATTCCTCAAACACACTCAGATCAAGATAATCAATTTCATCATTTGGATTTGTTTTAAATGATTCATTATACTTAATACAGTCTTTATACAATTTTTCAACTTCTTTTATATCATCATATTTGGGGGAATTATTAAGAAAGTGGTTATATCTAAGTTTTATAGATGTTCTATTAATAGAATATCTCTTTGTTTTATAGCAGGGAATCGCTGATAAATACTCCATTCCTTCTTGTATAATTAAATTTTTATCTTTGTATCTTCCATATACATTACCAACCCTGTGATAAGGTTTATCTGTTCTTCTTGCCCTTGAGCGGAATGTATATAAAAGTTCTAATTCTTCCAGCTTATACAAATATTCATTAACTGTATTTTTGCTAACCCCCCAGCTAAGTACCATATCATCCTGTGTCATGTGCCATGATTTACTGTCACCGTTAATTGTTCCAATTATATTTACAAAGAAACGCAATACATTGAATCCATATGCACCAAAAGAGGAAAATATTTTTTGTATCTCCCATAAATTGACAATTATAAAATTATATTTCTTAGTATCTACTCGGCAAGATTTACTGTTAATTATGTAATTATTACGGTTCTGATCCAATATAATAATATCTTCTTCCTTTTTTAAGCCTTCAAATCCTTTCTTGATACCTCTAATGAGATTTTTATCAATTTGGCTGTCAATAAATCTTCCAGTAAGAAAATATCCTATGCTATCAACAGATATAAATAAATTCTCGTTTTTATCATTTTGTAAATAATTCAAAATTAAAAATACTGCAATTTCTTCACCAGTATATTGCGGCTGCAGATCCTTTCGGATTCCAATATCAACATCCATTAAAGGCTATCACTCCTATCTGTAAAAAATGTATAAAAACATATTCCCTCAACTCAATTTTAATTGAGGTGAGAATTGGTTATATTATAGTAATGGTTATATTATCATAGTAGATTCTTTCCGTCTTATTTTGGAATGCTTTTTTTGCTTTATTTTATGAAAATATTCCAATCTAAGACGGAATAAAACTTTTATTGATTATTGTAATCACCCTTATATATTCAAAGTTGCCTACACTCCCCACTGCTGTTTTAGTTTATTGACAAGCTGCATTGCATCATTTGAACCACCCTGACTATCAGGATGAAATTTCTGGCTCAATATCTTATAAAACTTTTTCAATAATACTTTCTCACTGTCTGTGTAAGCACCTTTACATCCAAAGAGTTGACTACCACCATTATTGAATTGCTTATAAAAGTTATCCCATTGTTCTTGTTGGCGTTTACGTGACTCTTTCTCATATCTGCATCTTGCAGTGTACTCACCTTCCAGTTTTCCCATCAGTTCAATATTCATTGTATTGCCGTAAAAATCTTTTACCTTGCAGTATGTATCCTTCCCATATTTTTCTTCAAAAGATTTCACACGTTCCCAGTATTCATTAATTTGTTGGTTTACCTTCGAACTAATGTTATATTCCATTGTTTTTGAAAACTCTTCAATAATCTGTATATTTGTTTCATCCAGTTCATTGTCAAACAGTGTGAGCAGCTCATTAAATTCATGGTTGCTTACACTTAATTTATTCTGTATTTCCTTTAGACGCTCATCACCAATATACCCATCTGCATATCCATCCACAAAATCTGACCATGTATAGCCAGCAATGTATACCGATTTGCTTCTTACTTTTCCACCTAATCTGTATGAATGCTTTGCAATGAATTTATAAGTGATATTAGGTCTTTCGAAGCATTCATCTGAAAGTTTGTATGAATAAACTGTTTCACCTCTCCAGTCTGTAGTTATAATAGGTTCAACTGATTTATGCCCTCCATAGACTGTTCCTTTATTCTTTACTTTCCTTATCTCTATATACATATCAAATCCCCATCACTAACTGGAAACACTCTCACCATTCTTCCATTAGTAACGCTTTCTTTATATTTTCATCACTCACACCCTCATTCACGCACATATGTATAGTAATAATATTCTCCGAATATGCATCAGTACGTCCAGCTTCGGCTATATACTCACCTGTTCTATGATCCTGTTGATATGTCCAGCCAACACAATTCATAAATATATTTGCTTCACAGAGAAACTGAAAATCCTCAAGAAAAGATTCTACTTCTATAGGATCAGTTTTGTGTGAGAATTTATAATATACTTCTGCTTTTGTGACTGACAACAGATTGGTTGTGAGTGCCTCATTTATTTGTGCCGTTGTAGTTCTTCGTTTCATTAAACCTATATTCCCCTTTTTGTTTCATCTTTTAATCAGATATTCCCTTTTCATACAACATATAATCTGCCAGACCCGCTAATAAAAATCCAAATACAGAAAAATACTCCATGTTGTTCATGAAATCGCTGTATGATTCTTCTGTTTTTGTATCTGTTGATTGGTTATTATGTGTGTTGGTTTTGTCTGTGTTTGCTGTATCTGTTGACTTTATCTGTGCTATATTTAAATATTCTCCTTTTGTATTTCTGATGCTATCCATAGGCGGTATATCGCCACCTATGGATTATTTCTATCTAACATTATTCCTGGAACATTCCTTATAAATATTTCTCTCTTACAACCTCATTGACCACATTCACACCATATGGACAATATTCTCTTTTGAATTTAGAATCATCTGCTAAAAACAGAGCATCACCATTCTTCATATGGATTCTGTATTTTGTATTGCCATTTTTATCATTCCAGAAATTCACATATGAAATGTCTTCATAATATCTTTCTTCTATATTTTTTTGATCCTCTTTCTGAATAACTGCTTCAAATGAATGATTTCTTAAATTTTGCTGCATTATAATATCTTCTCCCAAACCCTAAAATTATCTGACAATTTCAAATTTACTTAACCGTTCTTTTCAAAAAACATTCTGATTTCCATAAACGGCTCACTATATGGCATAATCACAATTTCAGCCGATGATTCACTGTACTTCTGGTAAAACTGATTGCAGCTATCATCTGTTACCGCTATTTTCAGAAATTTTACATCATCCTCAATACTTAATTCCCCGTTTGTATCATTATCTTCCATACAGACAGATATTTTCTTCGGATAGATCATTCTCATGTTCAAACCGAAGTTATTCTTTATCTTAACCATTGAGCATCTATATTCTGGTTTATCACCGGATGTTTTCTGCAGCAGTTCATTCAGTTCATACAGACTGATCTCGTAATAATCTCCTGATTCTGTATGTTTCTGTCCATTGGAAACACGGAAAATAACAAGGTTCAGTTTCTTATCATCTGGCAGGCAGCATTTAATATGTATCATGTCTTCCTCTTCTATCCATCTTGATTCTGTTGAGAGAATCTCGGACTGGTCTATGATGCATTTTGTATCCGTGTTAAGCTGCCCGAATTCAAATGCCGTATTATATGAGTCAAAATAATTAACATCCAGTTCTAATATGGTTCTATTGTTCTTGTCCAGAACAGACAGCATGGTTACTTCGTATGTGTTTATTAATTCAAATAATTCTTGTGCTGTTGGATTGCTGCCGTTTATGACTGCTTCTGCTGTTTTGTCTGCCATTTTATATTTCTCCTTCTATGCCTGTTCCCGTTGCTTCATTCTCATTTGAAGAATTTCTAACTTTGACATTTTTTTCTTTGCAGTCCATTGTGGAATGACTACCGTATCCAAATATTCTGCCAAAATTCTCATATCTGATTCTTTTAATGCATCAATACCGTTTTTAAAGCGTGATAATTCACTTTCACTGAGTCCAGCGTTTACGGCGATTGATTTCAGCATCAGGCCTCGATCCATGATATTCACTAACTTATTCCGCACCAAATCATTATCATATGATACAGTATTTCTTTTTTTCATCTGCTGGATTTGGGTATTTGCGTCTCTGCCTCCGATTATCCCGAAAGCCTTATTATCCAGATAAAATGTATCCGCATTAACTGCCTTGCATCCTTTCCTGACATAGCCATATTCACACAGATTCATCATCTTGCGGTATGTTGTAGGACGTGAATTTTTTGTAATCTGCATAATCTCCCGTAATGTTGCGCTCCTATATTGGTCTGTGAAATCTCTATCCTTTAAAAATCTCAGAATTTCACAATCCGACCTTGTTAATTCCATAGTATTAGTTCCCTTCTTTGCTTTTATGGGCAGGTGATTAATTCCGCCCACCCATTTATTGACATGAAATACACTATATGATGTTCAGTTATTGGTTAGATATTAATTTGACATTACACTAATATATACATGTTATTTCTTCATTTTCTTCTGCAGTACTTCCCATTTTGACGGCTTCTTTTTTACTGGATCCTCTGCCTTTGGCTCTTCTTCTGTCATAAAACTTAAATCACCAAGTTTTCCAGCATGTTTTCTGTTTCTCTGGCGTTCTTCATGCGCATCTTTTGCTGCCTGTCCAAGAGCAGAAACAAAAGACACCGGATAATCCAGGCCGCTTATTGCAACCAGCGTATTCTTGCCATTATATCCCTCAAACACATTCCTGGGTTTTCCTGCTTCTGCAATAATATTTTCTTTATCAATATCAGAATTATTCCGTCCGGCATGGATAATAGCAATATTCTCGCAGATACCATTATTTTCTGTTGGTGCAAATATCCCGCTTTTCGTCAGCTTTTCCAGTAATAAAGACTGATCCACTGTTTCGTCTTTTTCTTTCACACCCATGAGGCTTATGACCATTGCACCGTTATCCCTCAGCATTTCCAGACGTTCTGATTCATCAAAGTTATTCAGTTCTCCATAAGTGTCATTTGTAAGAAATGTATCGAGAAATTTAGCAAATGTACTGTTCAGGTACTTATAATCCTTTTCTTTTTCCTTAACTTCTTTGTTTATATTGATATTGTTATTAATAAAGAATGTTGCGCCTAATCCTTCGATTTCATGCAGCTCTCTAACTGCTTCATAAGCATTTGTATGTTTCTTTATAGATTCATCAGCCGATGGAAGTGCTATAACAGGGCAGACAATTTTCTTCGGGGTTCCATCCTCATTTCTATCCTGTAAAAGCATTTCTGCCAGTATAGGCGCACACCCTGATCCGGTAGAGCCTCCTCCTCCAAAAATAATGAATACTATTTCTTCTTCGATATTTGAGACAAATTCCAAAAACTCTGGATTCTGTTCAAGGCATTCCACTGCCCTTTCCCTGTTGCCGCCAAAACCGTCAAATCCCTTTAACTGGAACTTTGGAATATCCCCAAGAGCCTTTAAATCCTGTTCGCTTCCATTAGATGCACTTCCTTTGTAACAATATGCGGTTATAAACTCTTTCGCCTGCTTTCCCCCATAATTTCCCAGACCTAAAACCCTGCTTTTCTCTTTTAAATTCATTCTGCTTTTCCTCCTTCAACTGTTTTGATTCCCTTATCCAAAAGATAAAATGTATCGGCATGGTTATCAAGACACCCTTTATCTATGTAGCCTGCTTTTATTAACTTCTGCATCTTACGGTATACTGTCATCCGTACACCCAGCACCCCCTCATTATCCTCTATCAAATCTGTAATCGTCATGGAATGGTAATGATCTGTGCATCCAGCTTGATATAAGGAGTTTATGATCATAAATTCCATCCGGTTCAACTCATATTTCCCGCTCATATATACCTGTCCTTCCTTTGATATTCTCCTAATATTGGTTAGATATTAATGACTATATAATTTAGTATGTGTCTGGCATAACACCTAAAGGCAAATTATTACGGGGTTATAGCCTGCTTCGTAAAAATACGGACTACATGCCCCTCTTGCACATTCTGGATTATGTAATTTACTAACAATGAATCCCTCCCTTATTCAGTTTTCGATGGCCTAATATTGCATACACCTATAAAAGAATTATTTCTATTTGTTGTTGACTTTTTAGTGAAAATATTCTATTATAGTCTATAAGAAAACATTCTTTTTGTAACTAGATTGTTTTCTATCTACAAAACACTATACTAGATTATTTTCTTTTTGTCAATACCTAAATTAGATTTTTTTCTACTAAAATTAAGGAGGTAAATGTTATGTCATTAAAAACACGTATAAAAAGTCTTGCAAATGAACATAGCATGAGTTTAACAACACTGGAAGCTGAACTCGGATTCGGAAACGGCACTATTACAAAATGGGATAAAAACACACCTAATGCTGATAAATTAAATACTGTAGCAAAATTTTTTGGTGTAAGTATGGATTATCTGTTAAATGGTGTAGATCAGGATGGACTTTCTGAAAAGGATAATAAGGATATATCCAAAGATTTAAACAACCTTAGAAGAAAACTTTCTACTCTGGAAGATGGGCCTGCCAATTTTGAAGGCAACGATATCCCCGAAAATGACATTGATCTGTTTCTTGGGCAAGTCGAAATCATGCTCAGACGCTTAAAACCTATTAATAAAGAAAAGTATAATCCAAACAAAAATAAAAAGCAGGTGGATGCATTTGAATAAAAATATAAAAAATATTGTTGATTATTATGTAAGAAAATGTGATAGCAGAGATCCGTTTGACATTGCAGATTATTTAAACATACAGATTCAAATAGGACAGCTCGGTACACCATGTGGATGTTATATGTTTCTTAAAAATCACAGATGTATTTTTCTCAATGAAAATTTATCTGAAAATGAAATGAAACTGGTTATGTCTCATGAACTAGGACATGCCATCATGCATAGGAAACTTAATTGTTATTTTATTCGTAATAAAACACTTTTACTTGATTCTAAAATTGAATCGGAGGCAAATACATTCGCAGTTAATCTGCTGATACCGGATGAAACTATAATGGAGATCATTGACAATCAGAAGTGTACATTGGAATATATGTCAAGAATGCTTGGTTATAATCAAAAGCTGATCGAATTGAGATTTAGAACATTTGATATTGATAAAAAATAGATTCTGCAACTGCATTCGGTTTAGCGTATGGAAAATAGTACAAAAATCCTCTGTATGACGTTTTCAGATATTGGAAGTGGATAATTGCACATTAAAGATACGAAAACGCATACAGAACCGATTTATAAACAGAAAAATACATATTGAAAATCATTTTTGGAGAGTATGAAAGTTTTTCTGTAAATAGTGTTTTTAAAGGTCTTCTATGATAAAA